>Ga0209633_10001502_pt1 | contig 23808 bp, 13 predicted proteins | sample Cruoilmetagenom1_FD_187290 | JGI IMG/M metagenome (GOLD analysis project Ga0209633, IMG submission 187290) | Oil polluted marine microbial communities from Coal Oil Point, Santa Barbara, California, USA - Sample 1 (SPAdes) (version 2) | ecosystem: Environmental > Aquatic > Marine > Oil seeps ...
AGCTGAGAACTGTATGGCGTGCTGCTAGGAAGCTCGGACCTCCCGCCACAGCCGTAATTCATCTGCTGATTGTTACAGGCCAACGTCGCGGTGAGCTAACCGCCACGACCTGGGATCAGCTTGATCTGGAAGGCGAGCGCCTCTGGACGTTGCCGGCGACACAAACAAAGTCCGGACGTGGGCATCTGGTTCCTTTGAGCGACCTGGCTCTTACTACCCTCAACGACCTTCCTCGCCTTGGCGACTATGTGCTGACAAGCCGAGGGGATCGCCCTGTCTCAGGCTTTGGCAAATGGAAGAAGAAGCTCGATGAGGAAATTGTCATCCTCCTGCGTGAAGAGGCAGAAGCACAAGGAGCCGATCCAGATGCGGTAGCGCCACTGCCTCATTGGCGACTTCACGATTTGCGGCGCACCGTTGCGACCCATATGGAGGAGCTGGGCATCCCGCCTCATATCGTGGGCTCAGTCCTCAATCATGATCCCAAGAGCTACAAGGGCATTACCAGCGTCTACACCCGCGGCGATCTGATCTTCGAGCGACGCAAGGCACTCACCGCCTGGGCGCGCTTCCTCGCACTCATCCTCGATGATGCTAAGTGGATACAGATATCAAAGCTGCTCAGCCCCGAAACGGAAGCAGAAGCCGCCCGCACAGATGAGTTCCGGCGCATGATCCAGGCTGATGCGGAGACTTGGGAAATTTATCTGGAGGGTTTGGTGCAATCGGTACATCACACGCATATGCCCAACGATATCGCATCGTCTCAAGACAAGATGCCAATGGCGAAGGGCGGCCAGCATACGGGAGCAACACCTTAAGAAGGCGCACACTGGTAATTTGAAAAAGCCCCAAGTTCCTCTGATTGAGATGTCTTTAGGCATCTGCAGAAACTCGACCAAATTTTGAATTCGGCCAGGGGCAAAAATTTTCTTTAGAAAATTCGTTCAATCCCTAAGGTCATATTGCGGCGGGTTCGGACGTCTGCTTCATGTCTGAAAGCGGAATTAAAATCGCTCAGCCTGTAACGTCTGCCTGTGGCCAGAAGTAGTTGCCATCGACCGGCCAATTTTGCGGCGCCGCTTAGTTCCACGTATTTGTCCGACAGAGACTGGCGGCTCGATTTGATGCTTGCGTCTCTATTCGTTCAGTCTCTTGGTCCCCGTCTTTTTTAAGGTGGGGAGGCTAAAGTCCCGGGAACTCCGAGGTATTTACCGAGAGCTCGAGTCCAACAATAATAATGAGTGCAACCAGGCTGTTCCAAACTGGTTTCTGCGCGAACTTCCATAATTTTCGGGAAGTTTATTGCGATTTATTCACTTTAACGCCTGACAAGCCCTTGGACCTGGAGTCAAGTCTCTGAGCATTTGAGCAACCTAACCGCATCTTCCTAATTCGTATTTCAGGGAATTCAGTTCATAAATCAGAATGAATACAATGATAGTATTGTTTTGAGTGAAATACAAAAACAAGAGATTATATGTGCCTAAGAACTTCTTAATATTTATCAATTACATAGCATAATTGCTTCAAATTGAAGCTTAAAGAAAAATCTATCATCTCCCCTTTACGTTTTGAAAAATGTTTTCCACTATTATCTGGCGTCAGATAATTTGTGAGGAGATCATCTCGTGCGCAAATCTGCCCTGCAACTGATCGCTGTAATCGTTGGGATCACATGTTTGGCCCTTGCGCATGAGTTTCTGGCCGATCATGAAACGCGCACTGAGCGATACATTCCGCCAGGCATCGAGAGTCCAGAGGACTGGAAAAAGGCCAATCATTTCGGCGATCTTGGTCGAAAGGCCATCAACGAAGGCGACAATAAATTAGCGGTTCAGCACTTTGAAAGCGCCATCGAGCTTTACGGATCTGCGTCGAATGCTCAACAGAGGGCTTCAGCCTACCCTTATGCTTTTCGCGGCCTGGCATTGAGCCGATTGGACCGCTTAGATGAAGCATTGGCGAGCGTCAACAAGGCGATAAAGCTCTGGCCAGACGGCGCCCTCTCTTATTATGCGCGGGGACGAATCTACGCCGGCGAAGGCCGAGATAAGGACGCTGTAGCTGACTATACGCAATCCATAGAACTGCTGCCGAGTTACTCCTGGAATTATCGATCGCGGGGTCACAGTTACTCAAAGCTGGGTCGCTACGATAAAGCCCTGGCGGATTATAAAATATTCGCGCAGCGCTTTCCAACAAGCCCCCACCCGCAAATCATGATGGCTCGAGCGTATTGGAAATTGGGCAAGTTTGGCGATGCCAAAACAGCCTACGGTGCAGCAATCGAGATCGATCCAGATAACGCCAAAGCCTATTATTGGCGCGGCAGGTTCTTGAGTGAATTGAAGGATTACCACGGCGCAATCGCAGATTTTGACAAGGCGATTGAGATCGATCCCAAGTATTCTGCGGCCTTCAGCAACCGTGGGTGGGTCTATGAAAAACAAGAGAAAATTGCGTTAGCCCGCTCTGATTACAAGCGCGCCATAGAGCTCTCGCCCAGCAACGATTGGCTCAAAAATGCTGCGGCTAGGGTTAGATAACGGCACATAATCAATCTACAGTTCGTCATTATTTTATTTTGCTTAAACAATCAGTTAAATCGCTGCTCCGTGTACGTGATCTGATCCAGATCGTTTATCTTCTTAATCCGAAACTGAATGCATTTTTTTGTTGCGGGAAGTAATTTTTTTGCCACAATGCGCTGTCTACTCTGGGTTGAATTGAAATAACCCAGTCGATGACAAGCGCTCAACGTTTCAAAGGAATTCAATTTATACGTGTATTCAATTATGAGTTAAATCGGGTGATATGTGATGTCGAATCCTGGTCGATTTACAAATGATTTTCTCGCCAACAAATTTTTTGATGAGCTTGAACCTCTAAACCAAAAACCATCTGGTCCAAGCGCGCTAGCCACATTACCGACCCCACCTAAATCTCAAAATCATGTGGACGATGCCGCATTTCGGACGGTACCGATTGCCTCCGATGAATTGGCTTCCGAAGATTTCGATTTGGCTCAATCGAAGGCTGCAAGGCCTGAAGCGCCAACGCGCAAAGTTGATATTCTGGAACGCCAAATTTCAGAGACAAATCGTGCAGATGATGTTTCGAATAGATCTGAGGCATCATCTCGTGATGCTAGAGCTGATTCCGATGGCGACCGAAATGCAGAGAAAATTGCTCCTGACGATTTCGGGCTTACTGAAACATTTGTGTTTGAAAAACCATACTCAGATGACGATGACACAGTTGTGGAGAAGACAGGCACGGCGTCCTTAGCGGATGTTTCCGAATCGTCTGATTTGATTCAGCTAGCACTTGAAACCAATGGTGGGCCTGACGGTTCGCCGCCTCCTGGCACACCCGGTCCACCACGCGGAGGACCAGATGGTAGTCCGTCGCCGCCGCCGCCGCTACCTGATCGCAATCCGCGGCGACCTGATAAACCACCGCCAGACAACAAGGATAAGCAGAAAAAGAAAGATACTCAGAAGGAAATAAACGACTCCATTGACAGGGGCGAAGCCTACGAAACGATTGGTCAAAGCATCAAGGTTGCTGGCGCTGTGGCCACCGCTGTGGGCCGCTTGGCCGGGCCCGGTGGCGCGGTTTTGGGCACAATAGCGGGTGTCGGCGCCAAATTAATTGGTAGTGATCTTGTCGAATACGGCAGAGAAACACAGCGAATTGCCCATAAACAGAATAGCGAATTCAACAACAATTACGGCAAAGATGGATATGATCCGGTCTTCATTGACACGGATTCGGATGGCCTTGATCTTGCTGGGCTGGACAATTCTGAGGTCGCATTTGACCTTGATAATGACGGCTATTTGGAGAATTTGGCCTGGTCAAGCAGCGATGCGATTCTCGTTCGAGATCTCAATAGCAATGGCACAATTGATAACGGCGAAGAAATTAGTTTTTCTGAAGTTTTAACCGGCGTTACCGATCTCGATAAGTTGGATTCGTTTGATGCAAATGATGATGGCTTGATCAATCAAACCGACGCAATTTTTTCTGATCTCATGCTTTGGGATGACGCCGACAACGATGGCATATCTCAGACTTCAGAATTGCAAACTCTCTCGGCTGCAAACATCACATCTATTGACCTCACGCCAACAGCCGTGAGCGGTCCTGATATCGTTTATTGGCACGATACAAACGGCGACGGCTTGATCGACGCTAGTGAAATATACGAAAACCTAGCCGAAGCTCCAGCGGGTGCTGTTGCTGCGCAAGCGATTGAGGGTGGATATCTTTTTCAGACGGCGACGATAAACACGACTACAGGTACTCTTACAGCCTATGCCGTCGGCCTTGAATACAACCCCTTAGGTGGTCAGGCGGTCCTCAATGGCGATGACTTCACGATCACTTACGAAGATGGCGCCGGCGATTTGTGGCGAACTTTTGATTCGCCAACAGGCGACACTTTTGATCTCACAGACACCAACGTCACCGGTGCATTTGGTGACGATGGCGACGATGATTTTTCAAACACCGATGGACGCAATGTGTCACTTTCGGGTGGATTGGGTGATGATACGCTTTCCGGCGGTGCTGGAGATGACAGGATTGTTGGCGGTGGTGGCGCCGATGATATCTCAGGCGGCGAAGGTGATGATGGAATCGTTTTCGATGCTTCTGATCTCACCCTCGATGGTGGCGGCGGATACGATGTTGCCGTAGCTGGAACGTCAGCTGCGGTCACAGTCAATCTAGGCTCAAGTAATCTTGAAGCGGTTTTTGGTAATGATGGCGCGGACACCTTAACCGCTGGAACAGCCGTCGATGTGAGCATTTTCGGTGAAGGCGGCAATGATACGATCACAGGTGGATCGGGAGACGACTATCTAAGCGGTGGGTCTGGTGCAGATAGTCTGACTGGCGGTGCCGGCGACGACACGATTTGGATAGATGCCAGCGACACTTCGATCGATGGCGGTGCGGGCACGGATACTATCATCATTGATGACGACAACGGCGTCACATTGAACCTATCGACCGTCAATGGCGAAATTGCCCTGGGTGGAGCAGGCAATGATACGATCAGTGCGTCCGGTTCCACCAATGTAATGATTGATGGAAGTGATGGCGACGACACTATAACTGGCGGCAGTGGCGATGATCGCTTGGTGGGGGAGGCCGGCGATGACGATATAGATGGCGGTGCTGGCTTGGATGCGGTGCTTTTTAACGGCGTCTATGCGGATTATCAGGTCACCGGTAACCTGGCGCTGACTACAGTCGTGGATCAAAATACGGCCGACGGAGATGACGGCACAGACACGTTGGAAAACGTTGAGCGTCTAATTTTCAGCGATCAGACTATTCATCGTGATGGAACCAATTACGCTCCCGTGGCCGTGGATGAAAGCTGGCGTCTCCGCAATTCTGATGCTGGAAGCCTGCTTTCCGCCGACAATATCTTAGATAACGACTGGGATTATGATCGAGACCATTTGCACGTCGCAGGCTTGAGAGCAGTCCAAAACGGCAAGGCCTCAATTACTGCCCAGGGCGATATTATCTTCAATGCCACTTCGGGCTACGTCGGCGACGCAGCATTTGGCTATGAGATCGGCGACGGTCACAATGCATTATCCTCGGCCGAGTCTACGCTCGAAATCTCGCAAGCGCTTCCCGATGACGATCTTTTTACATATCAGTGGGGGCTTAGCTGGTTAAATGTCACTGGCGTTTGGGACGATTACACTGGCCAAGGCGTCAAGATCGCGATCCATGACGACGGCGTCGACCAGACTCACCCCGATATCTCTACCAATTACGATGCCACAATCGACGACGATCCGGGTGTTGCTGAACACGGCACATTCGTCGCTGCGGCCGCTGGAGGCGAGCGAGATGGTACTGGAATCGTTGGTGTTGCTTACGACGCGACCCTTGCAGTTTACGAGTTGCCAAACATTTTTGACTGGAGCTTTACTGGCCTAGAGAATTTTGATGTCGTCAACAACAGCTGGACCCAGAATGTTGATGCTCTGGATGAAGGCAGTAGCGGCACGTTGATTTCCAACAGTCTGAATACGCTCGTCGATACGGGCCGCGGCAACTTGGGAACAATTAACGTATTTATCGCCGGCAACAACAGGGATGAGGGCGATAGTCCAAATTATAGCGACGGACCGAATTCCCGCTACGCCATAACCACGGCAAGCATAAATCTTGACGGCACTTATTCCGATTTCAGCAGCCCAGGATCATCGATCCTGGTGAGTGCTCCTGGCGGGCAAATTGTGAGTGCCGACACAGTCGGATCAGCCGGTTTTAGCGACAGCACCTATGTATTCGGTGCGGATTACTTTACTGGCTCCGGCACATCGGCTGCTGGGCCTCTAGTCTCGGGCGTCATTGCACTGATGCTTGAAGCAAATTCGGGACTGGGTTGGCGAGATATTCAGGAAATACTCGCCTATTCAGCCTGGAATTCAGATCCATTGCACGGCGGTTGGGACACCAATGGTGCAGCCAATTGGAACGGTGGTGGGCTTCAAGTGAGCCATGATTATGGGTTCGGTCTGGTTGATGCACAGACTGCTGTGCGCTTGGCTGAATCTTGGCAAACAGTCAGAAAATCTAGCAACGAAATCACAACCAGTGGATCAAGCGCGCCTGCCTCTGCGATACCCGATAATGGTTCGGTTTCCGACACGATCAATTTGGCAACCGATATCGAGATTGACCATGTGGAAGTGACGGTTTCGATAGACCACACGCTACGGGGTGATTTGGTAATCGAACTCACTTCTCCCGACGGCACAACAAGCGTGCTGATGAACCGACCCGAGAAGGATCCGAATGATCCAGACGATAGGGGCGCATTAGGCGATGACGTTTCCTGGCGATTCTACACGACCCACCATTGGGGTGAACACAGTCAAGGCGATTGGAAATTGACAGTTCGTGATCTGGCGACAGGAGATACCGGAACGCTCACCGACTGGTCTATTGATATTTATGGAGATACGCCAAGTAACGACGACACCTACATTTACACAATCGACTATGGATCATTTACGACAGGTGTTGACGCCGACCGTCGATTGCTGAGTGATGCGTCTGGCAATGATATCTTAAATGCTTCGCCGATCTTCACAGATTCGCAAGTTGATCTACGACCGGGAGAGACCAGTCTTTTGGCTGGAAACGAGCTTACCATCGCGTCGGGAACAACCATTGAAGATGCCTATCTTGGTGTTGGCGATGACAGCGTTCTTGGCAATGACGCTGCTAATAAGATCTACGGTGGCCAAGGAAATGATCAACTGGAAGGTGGTCTTGGTGCCGATACGCTTGATGGTGAAGCGGGATCCGACTGGGCCGCATACACGTTGTCAAACGCTGCTGTTCAAATTGATCTCTTGGCAGCGACAGCGGCTGGCGGTCATGCCGCAAGCGATACTCTTACTTCGATTGAAAATCTCATAGGCTCAGACCATAACGACACCCTCGCGGGTGACAATGCAGACAATACGCTAATCGGAGGCGATGGCGTCGACGATATCGATGGAAATGGCGGTGATGACTCCCTGCAGGGCGGTGCTGGAAACGATGATCTCGCCGGCGATGGAGGCGACGACATTCTGTTTGGTGGGCTTGGTGATGACACCTTAGATGGCGGTGCGGGAACTGATACGGCTCACTATATTGGTTTCCATGCAGACTACACCATCAACACGGGTGGCCCCAATGTGCTGGTTTCTGGGCCCGAAGGTTCCGATACACTCTCCAACATCGAATTCCTGAAATTCATTGACCAGTTGGTGTATGTGGCGGGTCCAAATACCGCGCCTGTCGCCGGAAACCACAGCTTTACGCTCACCCAGCATGTTCCCTTTGCGATCTCAGAAAGCACGTTACTGATAGGATCTAGCGATGCCAACAGCGATCCCTTATCGCTCGATACGGTGTACCGATCCGATGATGGCATCGTGTCGCTTGATGGCGATAATGACGCTGAATTCTTGGTTGATTCTGATTTCGTAGGCACCGCGGTCTTTGACTATGCTCTCAAGGACGGCAAGGCGGGGCGGAGCACTGGAACAGTTTCGCTTACGGTGGCGGCGGCATACACCTTCAACGGTACGGCGGGTGCAGATACATTTATCGGGCTCGGGAGTACTGACACCGCGCACGGCAATGATGGCGATGATATCCTCAATGGTGGCTATGGCAACGATACGCTGAACGGTGGCAACGATGCCGATCTCCTGAGCGGCGGAGAAGGCAATGACAGTCTTAACGGAGATGCCGGAGATGACATCCTGCTGAGCGACGCCGGAAATGACACGCTCGACGGCGGAGCTGGAACCGATATCGCTGATTACAGCGCATCAGATGAAGCAGTAACGGTCGATCTTGGGCTTGGCACAGGATCTGGTGGTCATGCCGCAGGCGACACGTTGAGCAATATCGAAACGGTGAAGGGAAGCGCCAACGACGACACGCTCAAAGGCGACAGTCTCGCGAATACACTGCAAGGCGAAGGCGGCGACGATATTATTGAAGGTGGTGCCGGAAACGACACACTGTCTGGCGGTTCGGGAAATGACACGCTGATAGGGGGTGCCGGAGATGATTCCCTGAGCGGTCATGACGGCGATGATATTTTACGGGGCGGAGCCGGTGCCGACAACATGGATGGCGGTAATGGTGTTGACCTTGCGAGCTATCTGGATTCCGCTTCCGGCGTTACCATCAACCTCAAAACAAGCAGCTTGTCTGGTGCCGATACGGTGGGCGACGTACTCACCAACATCGAGGGCATCGAAGGATCTGAGTTCGTTGATTCGCTCACGGGTTCTACCGGCGATAATGTTCTCTGGGGTGCTGGCGGTAATGACACGCTCAATGGCGACGATGGTAATGACGTCATATTGGGCGGAGCTGGCAATGACACCATAAATGGCGGCGACCACGACGACACTCTTGAAGGTGGTCTAGGCGACGATTCCTTCACAGGCGGTAAAGGTAACGACACATTCAAATATAATTTGGGAGATGGCGACGATTCGATCCTAGAGACTGGCACAACGGCTTCGAGTGCTGATCGGCTTGAATTCTATGGGATTGCCGCTTCCGATATAATTTTGACCAGGTCCAGCAGCCCCGATGATTTAACCCTTTCGTGGAACGGCGGTACCGGCTCAGTATTCCTCGATGAGCAATTCGACAAGATCGGCTGGTACACGATAGAAAATTTTGCCTTTGATGACGGAACCGTTTGGACTGATCTAGACGTCAAAATCTCTCTGCTCGATATCGCATCGACCAGTGGCAATGATGATATTCTGGGTTTCGCGGGCGACGATCAATTGGAGGGTGGCCTGGGCAACGACGCTCTGGAGGGTGGTCGAGGCAACGATACGTATACGTATTCGGCTGGTGATGGTGCTGATACCATTTGGGAGAACGGCCCGACCGATTCAGCATCCGATGAGATCGTTTTACACGGCATAGATCCAGGCGAAGTGACGGTAATTCGGTCGGTAATCGACAGCGACGACGTCACCCTGTTTTTCGACGGTGGCGGAAGCATCAAGCTCGATGAACATTTCAACAGTCTTGGTTGGCATAAAATCGAAGAAATCAAATTTGATGATTTGACAACCTGGGATGCGGCAGAGATTGAAAGCCAAGCCGATGCCAGCGCCGCCGACCCGACGATTGTCATGGGAACGTCATCCGGTGAGACCTTGAACGGGACCGCGTCAGCCGAATTGTTCATCGGTCTTGGCGGTAACGACACGCTTCTTGGTGGCGATGGCGCGGATACCTATCGCTATGCCTCAGGCGACGGCAACGACTTCATCGATGAGAGTTCTGTTCATACGGGATTGGACAGATTGGTGTTGACCGATCTCAACGCCGCGGGTGTGACCTTTTCGCACGCCATCGGCAATGCCAATGACCTCACCGTCACGGTCGATGCGACAGGCGAAGTGATTACCATCGATGATCAGTTCGCTGCTGCAAATTACGGTGTGGAAGAGATTGAATTCGCCGATGCGACGGTCTGGAATGATGCGACGATCACCACCAATTCGTGGTTCCTTGGTTCGGCCAGTGGCGAGACCATCAACGGGCTTACCACCGACGACGTCATCGTCGGCAATGGCGGCGACGACACACTGCTCGGCCAGGCGGGCGCTGATACCTACCGCTACGCTTCAGGAGATGGAAACGACTTCATCGATGAGAGCAGCATTCATCCAGGAATCGACCGGCTCAAACTCACCAACCTCAACATCGCCGATGTGACCTTCTCCCGGTTAATGCCGAACACCTTTGATCTGGTGATTATGGTGACCGCCAACAGCCAGACAATCACTATCGATGATCAATTCTGGGCCGGTGATTACGGCATTGAGGAGATTGAGTTCGCCGATGCGACGGTTTGGAATAAGGCGGCGATCCAGGCCAATACTTGGATCCTGGGTACCGCCGCGGGCGAGACCATCAATGGTACAACCGCGGACGATAAGCTCTCAGGTGAGGGCGGCAACGATACACTGTTGGGCAAGGCGGGCAGCGACACGTACCGCTACGCCTCGGGCGACGGTGCAGATGTGATCGACGAGAGCGGCGATGCAGGAACCGACAGGCTTGTCTTCACCGATCTCAACATCGCCGATCTCACCTTTTCCCGCACCCTCTATGACCTGTTGATCACCGACAATGCCACGAGCCAACAGATCAATGTCGACGACCAGTTCTGGAACAGCACCTACGGCATAGAGGAGATCACGTTTGCCGACAGCACCGTGTGGAGCAATGCCGACATCACTGCGAACGCTTGGCTCCGAGGTACCACCGGTAATGACACCATCAACGGATCAAACAACGACGATGCCATCTTCGGCGACGATGGTGACGACACCATTTATGGCAAGAATGGCAGCGACACCTATCACTATGAATCGGGTGATGGCTCGGATTTCATAGATGAGAGCTCGGCGACCGGCACTGACACGCTTGCGTTCGAGGACCTCAATGCGGCCGATGTGACCCTGTCTCGCTTGCTCTCCAACACCTATGACCTCGGTATAACCGTCAACGCCACGGGTCACACCATAACCATGGATGATCAGTTTTGGTCCGGTGATTACGGTATCGAGCAGATAAAGTTCGCCGATAGCACCGTTTGGGACGAGGCTACATTCAAGGCCAATGCCTGGATGCGGGGCACAAGCGGTAACGACACCATCACTGGAACTTCGGATGACGACACGATCTTCGGTGATGCCGGTGACGACACGCTCTCGGGCGGCGCCGGAAACGACACGTTCATCTTCAAGACCAATTCCGGCAACGACACCATCAATAGCTTTGTCGCTGGCGCTGTCAGTGATGACGTAATCAAATTGGATGGTCTAGGTTTTGCAGATGCGGCGGCTGCACTTGCGGCATCAAGTCAAGTCGGGTCCGATACGGTCGTCAGTCTTGGAGTAAACGGTTCCATTACCCTCGCTGGCATTACAGCGTCAAATCTTCATGAGGATGATTTCATTATTGCTGCATAGAATCTCATGAACACATTTGAACGGGCGCCGTCTCGCACACCAGTGCAGGCGGCGCTCTATTCATGTCGAACTGCGCTCATTGGCGTGGGCATCATCAGCTTTTTCACAAATTTACTGATGCTGACCGGGCCTTTGTTCATGCTGCAGATTTATGATCGAGTTCTTTCAAGCGGCAGTGTTCCCACCCTTATTGCCATGGTTATTTTGGTCACAGGGCTTTTTCTATTTTTGGGGCTGTTCGAATTTGCCCGCTCGCGAATTCTTGTGCGTGTCGGCATCATTGTCGATAGAGCTTTGCGGAAGCCCATTTTCGACAGTGTCATATCACCCAGAGTCGGCGATACCCAATTATTGCGTCACCTCGAACAGCTAAGGACTTTTGTCTCTGGCCCGGGTCCGTTTGCACTATTCGATCTGCCCTGGGTGCCAATCTATTTCACCGTAATCTTCATGTTCCACTGGTGGCTAGGCGTGCTGGGTGTTATCGGCGCATTGTTGCTCTTAGCTCTTTCTTTTCTAAATGAACGTCTGACTCAGAGCCCCATGAACAACTCAGCGGGTGCAGCGGCTGCGGCATACCGGACTGCTGAAACTGGCAGACGCAATGCTGATGCGTTGACTGCCATGGGTATGCAAGAAAATTATGCCAATAAATGGCTGGAGAACCATGGCAATGCCATTGAAACCCATCGGTTTGCCAGTGACGTGGCAGGAAGTTTTACGGCGACGACGCGGGCATTACGGCTGCTGCTACAATCCATGATGCTGGCCCTAGGAGCATATCTGGCAATCGGGCAGCAAATCACACCCGGGGTAATGATTGCGGCCTCAATTATTCTATCCCGTGCCCTTTCTCCAATCGAACAACTCTTGGGTCACTGGCGGGGACTTGCAGCAGCACGCAGAAGCATGGCGCTGATCGACAGCACTGTCGATAGTTCCAATCACAAATCACCGATGTCTCTTCCCGAGCCCAAGGGGAATATCATTGTTGAGAGCTTGATTGGGCCCGACTTTGCCAACCCGCCTATCCTCAAAGGGCTCTCATTCGATCTAAGTCCTGGCGATGCCCTTGGCGTAATAGGCCCGAGTGCGAGTGGCAAATCGACACTGGCTCGAATGCTGACCGGGGTCTGGAAAACCAGAGGCGGCGTGGTGCGCTTAGACGGAGCAGATCTGAACCAGTGGCCAAAAAACCAGCTCGGATGTGCTGTGGGATACTTACCGCAACGAGTGGAATTGTTTACGGGTACGGTCGAAGAAAATATCGCCCGGTTTGATGCAACGCCCGATGCCAAAGAAGTTGTAGCGGCCGCTAAGAAAGCGGGTTGCCACGGCATGATAGTACGGCTCGCTGAGGGTTACGGAACGGACATTGGGGAAGATGGGTCAGTCCTCTCCTTTGGTCAGCGCCAACGCATTGCCTTGGCGCGCGCACTTTATGGCAATCCTGTTTTCGTTGTGCTTGACGAGCCCAATGCAAATTTGGATGCCGAGGGCGATTCGGCTTTGACTCGATCCATTATGCGGCTGCGCAAAGCCGGCGTCGCTACAGTTGTTATGGCGCATCGGCAAAGCGCTATTGAAGCCTGCAATCTGCTGCTTCTGATTAAGCGAGGAAAACAGATTGCCTTTGGTCCGAAGGGAGATGTGATCCGTGAGCATATCGAAACGACGCAAAGGGCGCCAAACATCACGCCCATGGTTCGACAGAGCTAGTTATTATTGGAGCGCTGTTTGGGATTCCGCAGACATCACGAAACCATATCTCATATTGGGTGCCGTTCTTGTTTTCTTACTCTTCGGCGTGCTCGGTTCTTGGTCAGCCATCGCATCAATCCATGGCGCAGTCGTTGCACCAGGCTCTCTCGCTGTAGAATCCAATTCAAGAACTGTGCAGCATCTGGATGGTGGTATCGTTGGAAAAATCATCGTTCGTGACGGCGATCTGGTTTCTGCAGGTGATGTTCTGCTCCGCCTCGATGAAACCGTCCCTCGTGCCAATCTATCCATCATCGAAAATCAACTCGACGAACTAATGGGCCGCATGGCCAGACTGCAAGCCGAGCGCGACGGTGCTGACAAAATACTATTTCCATCTGAACTAAAATCGCGAGCTGAATTGACCCATGTGCTCGCCGTCATTCGGGGTCAGACCAAACTTTTTGAAGCCAGAATCATCTCGCTCGATGGCGAGCGCGCTCAATTGCGAGAACAGATCGAGCAGATACAACAGGAGATAAGAGGGCTTGAGGCCCAACGCGACGCCAAGGCTAAGGAAATACCGCTCATCGCAGACGAGCTTAATGGCTTGAATCAGCTTTATAAAAAAGGCTTAGTGCCAAAGCCTAGAATGGCGGCACTGCAACGAAAGGCCGCTCAATTGGAGGGCGACTATGGCCGACTTGAATCAGAAATCGCCAGAGCAGGGGGGCGGATTAGCGAAACCAGAATGAGAATCCTGCAGCTTGAGCGCGATCGGCGCACGGAAGTGGTCTCAGAACTGCGCGAGGTACATCAAAAAGTCGCCGAATATTCTGAGCGCAAAATCGCGGCGCGAGATCAAATGCGTCGAATCGACGTGCGTGCTCCGATCAAGGGATATGTGCATGACCTTGTTGTTCACACTGTTGGCGGAGTGATTTCGGCCGGCCAACCAATTGTGCAAATTGTGCCATCCAAAGACCGCTTGTTGGCAGAGGCCCATGTCAGCCCGAATGACATCGATCAAGTAAATATGAATCAGATCGCCCGTATTCGCCTTTCAAGTTTCAATCAGCGCACCACGCCAGAACTCATGGGCCACGTCCGTCACGTTTCCGCAGACCTTATCGTCGAACCAGACACAAAAACCCAGTTCTATAAGGTCCTGATTGAATTCGATGAAGGCGAAATCGCACGGCTCAATGGCAAGCGATTGATGCCCGGTATGCCGTCACAAGTGTTGATCCAGACCCAATACCGCACAGCGTTGAGCTATTTGCTCAAGCCGCTCACTGATCAGCTCAATCGAGCGTTTCGCGAGGAGTGAGGCGTCGGCTGACTTCAGTCAGGAACGGACTTGCGTTGACCAACGCTGGCTCCACAGCATTCCGCGCGTCGGCAGTCCTTTGATTTCATTAATGCTGCTATTCGCTCGAGGGCCCGCATTCCGCTGCGGACGAGTGATAGGATGGCGTTCTGTTTACGCCCTATTCAACCTAGGGGTGTATGGTAGGCATCATGAGCGAATTACTCAGGCTATTCGGATCCTATCAGGGTCGCATCAGCCGAAAAAGCTGGTGGATAGGTATGGTTATCGTGGCGATCGTGGGTAATTTCGGGGCATATTTGATCGACCCCTCTTCATACTTGCCCGATGCAAAGCCTTCGTTTGGACTGATGCTCTGGCAATTTCTTTGTCTCGTCCCGCTGCTACTCATCACGATCAAGCGGCTGAACGACCGCAATCATTCCCACATTATCGTCGTTGCCTGGGCCGCCCTTGCTGTCGCGCAGGTTGTCACCCAATATCTCGGTGTCATGGTTGATCCGCTGAATTATTCCACTTTGGAATGGGCGATCATTACGCCATTTGCGCTTTTCGCCCTTTGGATTTTGATCGAAAACGGCTTCCGCAAGGGTACGACTGGCCCCAACCGCTATGGGCCAGACCCGCTGGTCTGACTGACAGGTCGCCTGTAACTCCGGCCCTACATCCGCTTGCCCAGATCGGGTAGGCTAGGATCACGCGGCAGAGGCAGCGCAAACGCGCGGGCCTGTATCTCGACCTCGCGGCAGTGGAGTCATAACTGCTCGTCTCGTTCGATCAGATCAGCAAGCGTGACATCGTTTTTAAACGTGCCGTTGGTAGGATAAAGACATGCCCATTTACATCCTGATAGCCCTGATCGCGCTCTACGCTTCGCCCGTTCATGCTCAAGGCGCTGCTCCGACGGTGGATGAGCCACCACCAAACACAGAAACGATGCTCAATATGCTCCAAGCAAAGACAAAGGAGCGCTTCGTTGCAGACAACATGAAGACGTTTCGTCAGGTTGCCGGTCCAGATCAAGTGATGACCCAAACTGATGTTGATGACTATCACGCCAGGATTGAGGCCAATTGGCGGGCGCAGTTCTTAGCGGCGGTCTTTCTGCACGATCTCAATGCCGATGGCGCCGTCACCGAGCGAGAGATGAACCGTAGTCTAGACCTTGCCTGGTTCCGCGGAACGCGCAGGCCCTCTCTCACCAGGGACAAGAGTGACCCGCGCACTGGCCAAAGAGAAATCGAGCGATATTTGACCTACGATCAAAACAAGGACGGTCGGGTGACACTTAGCGAAACCTACCAGGGCATTTCAAGAAGGACAAAAACTCAGAGTGAGGATAGGCGAAAAACGAATACGCCAGCCCGCTTCTTCGAAGCCGATGCTGATAAAAATGATCGCATTACGCTCGCCGAGATCGAGGACTATCTCAATAAGTCATTCGCAGCCTACGATGATGATGGCGATGGCTTTCTATCGCCCAACGAGCGGCCGGACCTAGAACGCATCAAGAAACAATTCCGACAACACCGAAAGTCGTTGATTCAGCAGCTTGAGAAGGGCCCAAGCCGTTAGAGATAAACAAACGGGTCGTCGTCCTACACCCGGTGCCAATCTCGCTCTCCTGTTCGCTGGAAAGGTCAAGGCCAAGTCAGGCGCGCGGCGCTTGGCTGACGGGTCGCTCAGTAAGCACACTCCCAGGCGGAAGAAGGACGCGACCTGACTGCGGGCATCCCGCAGATTCTGCCCTCCATATACTTGGCGATAAGGCCCAATTATCAAATTCCCTCAGTCGAACCCCTGAACTCGGGACAAACCTGGTTGCGTCTCTTGTCAAACCAAAGACGAAGCGAGCGAAGCGGCGATTGGTTGGCGTCCCACCGAGCGTCCGCATTTACCTGGTTGTAGATGCCTGCGCGGTTTCTGCCGAAAAAGACATTGATTGTCCCTTCACGGCGAAGGTAGCAGGAAAGACAGAGCCAATTCAGCTTCGGCAGATGCACGAAATAGTGCAGGCTGATATGTGGCACACGAAACGCATCTACGCGGCTCCGTTTTGTCCAGCTTAGCTTGTCGAAGTCTCCACCATACTGTCTGACAAGCGCGTGCGCCGCCGCGAGACGCACTTGAAATGGCCAATTGGGATCGATGAACTCATTGAACTGCTGTGTGAACGCCCTGGCGAATGCTTTCTTGCTGGCATCGTCACGATTTCTTAACTGCACTTTGTCGTGGCGCGCCATGTAAGCATTTGCCCTGCGTGACAGGCTTTTATAGAGGGTTGTCGATCCGGTACCGAACTCGCAGCGGTCTTGATCTAAACGTACGTAAAACGGCACAAAATAGAAGAGCAGGCCGACAAACAGCGCACACAGCGTTCCATAGAGCCACTTCATGGTCTAATCGTAACAGGGCTGCATTAAGGTCCACTTAGTGTCATGAGCTGACATTGCTGACCGCCAGTAAAAAAGTCCGCAATGATCCTAACAGCAGAAATGATCGCCTCGCCTGTCGGCTACGCACCTCGAAGCAGACGTATTGGACGCTGGCATGCGTAGTCCGCTTCTAGCCAGGAGCGGACAAATTCAATGCCAACATTCGCCAATTTCATTCATCCGATTTTACAGTTCGGCGTGTCGAATTCCTTTGCGTAACTGCAGTCACAGCAATGCTTCTGAAACTCAAATCTGCTCATATACTGCGGGGAACGGTTTTAGTTTACTGCTGACGTCGAGGTGCCATCCAGATGCAATCGATCCGTGCAGCCAAACAATACACAAGCGAGTTGCGCCGTTTGGCTCCAAAGAGGAATTTGGCGCTGTGGGCTGTAGCGCTTTTGATGACCGTAACGGCATGTTCAGTTCCGGTTGATGAGGAAATCAGCCGCGCCGATAATCGCGTTAAACTAAGCGCGACTGCCAACGATTCCTACATTGCAGCCACTACCTACCTGCCAGCAGATGCCGGTTCCTCTATGGTTAAGGCTGTCCTGGTCTATGACTTAAATCGCAAAAGCTGGAAAGTCCTCGTATCCCCTCTGCCCGATCACGCCTTAGAATTCCCAAATCTCAGCGCCAATGACCCTGATGTTCTGTTCGTCACCATGGCGGGACAAGATAAGGATCCGTTGACGAAAGACGGAGCATATGAAGTAGCGCCGCGAACGCTACTTCGGTGCCATCTGAAGGATCAGCGTTGCAAACCGCTATTGACCGACAAACGTACTATGTACAATGCGGAAGATATTCCTGGTGAAGGTGTGCTTTTCGTTTCGGCGCCGCCTCGGATTTCACAAATTGGTGCCGGCAGCCAGTGGTACGTGACATTTTCACCGCGCAATTTCTATCTCCTGGGACCTGATCAAGAGATCAAGAGGCTGACCGACGTCAATTACAAACGGCTGGGTAATATCTCGATAGTAGATGATGGTGTCGTTTTTTCAGCGATGCTGCCAAGGCCCGGACGATCCAGCCCACCTTTTTCAGAAGAAGTTGCAAACCAGCCTCTCTTCAAAGACCGACTTTATAAGCTGCCGGTCAACGGGGCATTTTCTGCACTCAAGGTAGACCAATCCATCTACAAGCCGGTTGTTCAGCTGGGAACAATCAACAAACCCAGCATAATTTCATCACCATCTGCGAGCAGAAGCAGTTCCTATATAGTGTTTCTTACCAATGATCGAAGCATGATCAAGGGTAAAAATCTAGGAAAAGGCTATCAATACAGTTTTTATGTTTATGATATTAAAGATGACAAGATTATTGCTGCTGTTCTCGGTCATGAAAACCAGACTTTATCTGCTCCATCTATGACCAAGGATGGCGATGTCGTCTATTTCGATTATTACGACGACGCCTATCACATCAAAAAATATTCAATCGCCGACAGAACGGTCGAAGACGTTGATCGCATTGACGTCACGGATATTCTCCGAACGAAGCGAAAGTCGTTCACAATCGAGCGATAGGGTCGGAAGCGCACATTCAGTCTCGGTCCGTTTCGACGTCCGCTTTGGGTTAAAAGCGGACTCTCTGAGCAGTGCCAATTTATGTCTGCTCTACCCACGAAAGCGGACATGCAGGGTGCTCGGCGTTTAGGTTCGCTCTTTTCCAACAACTGTATATCGCTAAGCTTGCGGTAGGCCACATTGCAGCATTCCCAAAAAGCCCCTAGGGCTTTTATTTGAGCCGTTCTTTGGCACTCCAAGAAATTTGTCAAATTTTGAGATCTTCGAGAGGGTGTTTTTTCGAATGCCCTCGAGGAGACATCTGCTTTCAGTAAATCTAAGGAGTTCAATGTCACAATTCTTGTCAGTTTCACCTCTTGGAAATGGGACGAAAGTTATGACTGAGATTGATTGCTCCATTCTTTTTGAAAATGCATTGGCCGAACTCGAGAAGACAACTGTGAAATCGAGCCAAGCATTCAACGGTGACCAGGCGGCCCACGGGATAAGCGAAGCCGTTCATGGGTACAAACAACGAAGCCAGCGTCTCATGAACCGCCTCAAACCAGAACAACGGCGAAGTCATTACGCAGACCTGCTTAAGGCCGTGACGACTACCCGCAAAGGATACGAAAAGCTGATCAAAAAGGCTGAACTCATCGACCCGTTGGTATGGGCTTTGGAAGAGCCGGATTGGGATGGCGTGGAGAAAGACGTTGTCGTTGTGGTGGCTTGGTTAAAGGCTCAAGAGGTCCTTTTGAAGAATGCTCACACAAAAGCCTCCGGGATTGATGGTCGCAAAGGACGCGAGAAATCTCCCGGTCTTGGTCTCTTTATCAACTGCCTGGCCAATGTCTGGGAAAAGCAAACCCAAAAACGCGTCGGGATCAGTCGCCGATCAGAAACGAAAAGCACACAAGGTGGAACCGTCTCCGGACCATTCTTCCGGTTCGTTGAAAAGGTGATTGAAGCCGCCGATCTGAAGCACCGGTCAATAGATCTTGGGGAATTTATAGCTGATGTCCTGAAACAAAGAGATCGGCAGCTAGCCAAGGATTTTAGGATGCCATTGTTGATGGAAAAATACGACATACAGAGTTCGGAAGCCAACAGTTGAGGCTGACCGCCACCCACATAGGAACAAACCGTCAAAAAAATGATTGTATTTCACTGTGGGTTATCAATGACTTAGATGTGATATAGGTACGATCAATTGCTCAACAGCTAAGGAGAATTGTCATGAGCATATTGATCGACAAATCCACTGCCGCGAAAGCTTGCGGATACAGCAAAGTCCATATTATGCGGCTTGCAAAGCAAAACCGTTTTCCCAAACCAGTTCGACTTGGCAACTCGCCGCAGCATGCTGTGCGCTTTGTTAAGAGCGAGGTCGATGCCTGGATAGCAGAACGCATGGCAGAGCGAGACGCGTCCTCTCCGAACGAAAATTCGAATGGAGGGACGCACTAATGAACAGCGCCCAATTATTAGAAACTACAAAAGAACTCCGGAGCCCCCAAAAGCTCCGGGGTTCCGCAGCGACCGAGCGATATGTCGAATTGCTCACTTTTTGTGATCCGGCCGCTTCCACTCCTTTGTATTGGCGCCCATTTAGAGATGTAGGCCGTGGCGCTGGGCGTAACTTACAAGGCACTTTCCCAGAACTGCATTCGGAACTCGAGAAAGCTCAAGACGAGGGTTGCGGTATCTTTATGGTCGTCAACGAAGGCGGCCACAAAGATATCGACATCACTCGTGTCCGTGCGAATTTCATCGACGCTGATGGCGTACCGCTTGATGACATACAATGGCACGTGCCGCCCCACTTCATCGTCCAACGTGATGAGACCCACTGGCATGCCTATTGGCTCGTTCACGATGTCGAGTGTAGCCAGTTCCGCGATGTGCAACTAAGACTCGCGACCCGCTACGGGACCGATCGCGCCGTAAAAAATGAAAGCCGGCTCATGCGCGTGCCAGGCTTTCAGCATCTCAAAGATCCGAAGCAACCGCATGATGTGGTTCTGTTGGATTATTTGCCCGATAGCGCCGACGCACTGTGGGAAGAGACGCTCTCCTATGCGGAAGTCACTGACGGCTTGCCGGAGCCTTCGACCGACCGATCGGATCAGGCGGCACAAGCTCCGACCGATGGCCCACCAATAGCCTTTGCCGAACTCCGAAAAGCTCTGAGCTTCATCGATCCGACCTTTGACGGCGACTACAACCGTTGGGTCGGTATGGCGAAAGCTATTCGTCATGGGCAGATACCGATCATCGAAGGTGATGTTGATTGGCTTGGCCTCGTTGATGAATGGTGCTCTGGCGCTTTGTGGCGTGAGCGAACGCAAGACCACGAATTCCAGGTCAGCACCTATGAGGGCCGCGAGCAATTGCTGCGGGAAGTAGGAGAGTGCCCGCGCACCACCGGCCGGCTGGTCGCCTTGGGTACGTTTTTCAAATTGGCAAAGGACAACGGCTATCGGCCGCCGCCGGGAGTAATAGATCGGTATGAGTTGGCTCGCGCAGAAGCCGAAGGTTTTGCTGGTTCAGAGGCAAACGACAATGATCCTGAAGAAGACCGACCGCTTTCCGCCAGGGAGTTGGCCGAGGGCGTTTTTCCACGCGCCGAACATCTGTTGGAGGATTTCATTCTCGAGAAGCATGTGAACCTGTTGCACGGAGACGGCGGGACCGGGAAAACGCTTCTTTCAGAGATGATGGCGGTCGCCGTGGCTTCGGGGCGGCCGCTATTTGGTCATGCAGCAAAGCAGATGCCTGTCCTTTTGGTTCTTTGCGAGGATGATTACGGCGAAACCAAAGAACGGCTTGCGAGAATTTGCCACCACTTCGATGTGAAACTTGACGACCTTCCGATGGAAATCTGGTGCCGGCCGGGCCAAGACAGCAGCATCGTCACCATCGACGATGAGGGTCAACTCACTCACCAGCAATTTCACAAAGCGCTTAATGCAAAGCTTGAGGCGATGGGGCCGGGCCTTGTCATCCTGGATACGGTTACAGACATTGCACATCTGAATGAGATTGGGCGCCTACCGGTAAATGCTCTGTGCAAGACGGTTTTGGGCGGACTATGCCGGCAGTACGAGGTTACCATCCTCGCCCTGGCTCATCCCTCGAAAGCCAGTATGGCTGATGGCTCATTTTATTCTGGCGCTACCGCTTGGAACAACGCCGTTAGGAACCGGTTGGTCCTGAAGTTTGAGGGTGAAGGGTCCATGCGTGCATTGGAGGTAGCCAAGTCCAATTACGGCCTGAACGGCAAGGCAAAACTCCAGTTTCGAGATGGCGTATTCATCGAAAAGAGTTCGTTGGAGTGTGCTGAACAAGAGACATTGCACCTAAATGCAGTCTACGCGATCGTGACAGATTGGTTGGATAAAGGAACATATGTTGTCCAGGGCAATGGGGCCGGCCTAAAGCCGCTCGATGTCGCAAAAGAGGTGCAGGACAAGCACAGCCTTACCCTGAGCAAGAGAGAGGTGAAAGATCATCTTTCTACACTCGTGCGACGAGGTAAGCTCGTATACGAAAAAGCCAATAAGAATGAACGCGGCCACTATGCTGGGTACAGGAAAGGCCCCAACGCAACTGACTGACCATCACGTCGGAAGCTCGTCGCAAGGCTGTCGCAAGCCGTGTCGGAAACCTGTCGCAAGGGCGTCGGAAGCCCGTCGGAAGGCGTCGCGTCGAAACCCCCATACCCCTGGGTGCTTGCGACGCCCTTAAGGAGCGTCAGCACCAGCATATGGCAAGTCTCATATGTTGAAATCTCAGGCTTGGACCAAATTCAAATTGGAGCCGCTGGCGCTATGCATCGCCGCACCTTTGGGCTGATCGCGCTCACGCCTCGATGAATTGCAAGTTGAGGCACAAGGCCCTGAGGCTAGCGGCACCATGGCACACTATCAGGCGGCTCCGGTTCTCGTGCTTACTGGTGATGGCTATGGGCCATGATTGGCTAGTCATTGCTTTCCATATGGACGCGATTACGCCGGCCATGTGAGCGGCGACAGCCTGCCGATGTCACGAAATACACAAGGGGAAGCATCTTGTGTCACCTAATACACAAGGGGAAGCGTCTTGTGTCACCAAAGACACAAGCGGAAGCGTTAAGTCATTGATATTGTGTCCAAGGTTCCAGCGACTGCTACAGAGGGTTACACTGAACCGTAACCATTCCCGCGCGCGAGACAGATGGGGAAGAATTGATCATCGAGCTTTGGCCGTTTGCATGGCCGTTTTACGGTTCCACTGACCACCCATCAGCGAGTCGGCAGGCGAAAAAGGGGAGATTTCTGGCGGGATTTGGGGAATAGAATAGAGTGGGGGTCACATGGGGGGCACGTTAACGATAGTCGCTTGTCCTGCGATTGCGGGAAACCGGAATTCACTGATCATATCGTTCTGCTGGCTATGCAAAATTCCGCTCCTGAAACCATAGCGGCCGTTGTTTTCGATGGGTCTGAATATCGGCTCATGACCCGAAGCAGACCTTTCGAGATCGAAGCATCACGCAGTCTCAATAGACATGCGAGCTTGCCTGCCAGCCGTGGTCGGCTTCTCGTTGCCACATCTGCAACACCTATTTATTTGCGCCGCCGTCCTGCTGCGCTTTGGCAGCCTTGTCCTGCTGGCTGCGCATCCATGTCCACTTCGTGTATTCGCGGGCGACGCGAACGCGTGCTTCTTTCAGCGGCAGGCCCTTGTAGTAGGCGGCGGTGGGGTTTTGCTCGAAGAACTTGTCCACCTGTTCTTGCGTCATGTTGGCGTGTGTTTCCAGCAGCCAGTCGTAGAGATCGAAGGGATCGTCATAGCGCAGCGCGCGCGAGGCGTTGTCTTTGCCGAACACCGCATCCGTGTAGCGGCGCGCGGCCTGCGCTTCGCCTGCTGTCAGCGGCATTTCCACGAGCCAGTGGTGACCGTTCGCGCCGACCGCGAGCATGGCCTTGTCGTCGCCCCATGAACTGATTTCTTCCACCGTCGCACGGACAGTTTTGCCGTCCATGTCGGGCACTTCGATCATGTCGCCGATCTTGACCGTGCGCCGCGGTTTACCGTCGCTGTCGAGCAATTCAGGCGGCGAGCCGTCGAAGGTTGTCGGCACGGTGCTGGCCGTCTTCCACGCTTTCATGAGCCAGAAAATATCGCGGTGCTTGTCGTAGCCCTCAAGCGCGGCTTCGATCTCCATTGACCGCCCGAAAGGGTAGTCGCCGATCTTGATGGTTTCCAGGAAGATCGGCGACTAC
>Ga0209633_10001503_pt1 | contig 23799 bp, 17 predicted proteins | sample Cruoilmetagenom1_FD_187290 | JGI IMG/M metagenome (GOLD analysis project Ga0209633, IMG submission 187290) | Oil polluted marine microbial communities from Coal Oil Point, Santa Barbara, California, USA - Sample 1 (SPAdes) (version 2) | ecosystem: Environmental > Aquatic > Marine > Oil seeps ...
TTTCCAAACATGGCAGATGTATCAGAAAATTGTGTTCCTGTAAGCTGCATTCCATCACCTGAATCACCAACAAATCTGATAATTACAGCCTCTAGAGCTTCTATTTGTGGTTCTATTTTCTCTGTTATCATAATTTAAATCATTTTTAGTATAGGGTAAATCCTAAGGTTCTAAATCAGGGGTCAAATATAATTTCACTTTTTAAGTGAAAATATGATTTTTATCATTTAAAGGTAGTAAGAATATCTTAATTTTGCTTATTATTGTTTAAAATTAGAAAGATATGGCTATTATTATAACAGATGAATGTATCAATTGCGATGCTTGTGTTTCAGAGTGTCCAAACAATGCAATTTATGAACCAGATCAAGAATGGACTTATGCAGAAGGTACAACTTTAAGTGGATCAGTTTCTTCACTAAGTGGAGATGAAGTAGATGCTGATGCTGAAAACGAACCTGTTTCTGATGAGTTTTATTTTATTGTTACAGACAAATGTACAGAATGTAAGGGGTTTCATGATGAACCTCAATGTGCTTCTGTTTGTCCAGTAGATTGTTGTATACTTGATGAGGATCATGTAGAAACAGAAGAAGTACTCTTACAGAAAAAAGCTTGGATGCATGGTGAATAATTTTAAATTCTTCTTGTTTTAGAGAATTTATTATAATCATGTTAAAGAATTGCTCTTGGTCTTTGGGTTAAGAGTGGGTTTTTATACCTCAAATTGTCAACTTAAAAAAAGCAATTTCATTTTTATGAAGTTGCTTTTTTATTTCTACTAATCGCTATTCAGTTTACTACACTTTTGTTGGATTATTTCTAGATCAGATTCGTATGACAAATGTCATAGTCTGTACAGACTAACGGTTTTACTTTTACATAAGTTTTAAAACATCAATTTATTTAAAATAACAATAATGTTAATATAATCCATTTATTATGAAGAAAGAATTTCCAAAGCTAATCTGCGATGCTAATGAAGCAGTAGCTAGAATTGCTCATAAAACTAATGAAGTTTGTGCAATTTACCCTATTACACCAGCCTCACCAATGGGTGAACACGTAGATGTTTACAGTTCTAAAAATCAAACTAATATTTGGAATAATATACCAAGAATTGTAGAAATGCAAAGTGAAGGTGGAGCGGCAGGAGCTGTTCATGGATCTTTACAAGCAGGTGCCTTAACCACAACATTTACCGCTTCGCAAGGTTTGTTGCTGATGATACCTAATATGTATAAAATAGCAGGTGAATTATTGCCATCAGTTATTCATGTGGCGGCAAGAACGGTAGCTACTCATGCACTGTCTATTTTTGGAGATCATTCAGACGTTATGGCAGCTAGACAAACTGGGTTTTCAATGTTGTTTGGTGGTTCTGTGCAAGAAGCGATGGATTTTGCTTTAATTTCTCAAGTAGCGACATTACGTACAAGAGTACCCTTTTTAAATATTTTTGATGGGTTTAGAACTTCTCATGAAATTTCTAAAATTGATGCTATTACTGATGATATTATAATCGATATGATGCCGGAAAATGCTATCATGGATCATAAAAAAAGATCTTTAGACCCTGATAGTCCTGTAATTAGAGGTACTTCTCAAAATCCTGATGTATTCTTTCAAGCGAGAGAAGCAGCAAATACTTATTATGATAAAGTACCGGGTATTGTTCAAGAAACTATGGATACTTTTTATCAACATACCGGTCGTAAATACAGTTTGTTCTATTATATAGGTCATCCGGAAGCTGAAAAGGTTATAGTTATTATGGGTTCTGGTCAAGGACCGGTTAAAGAAGCCGTTGATACTATGGTTAATAATGGCGAAAAAGTTGGAGCCATAATGGTGCGTTTATTCAGACCTTTCTCCATCAATCATTTTGTTGATGCTTTGCCTAAAACGGTTAAAAAAGTAGCGGTTTTAGACAGAACTAAAGAGCCGGGCAGCACGGGTGAACCACTCTATTTAGATGTGATTACAGCCTTTGCAGAGAGTAGTAGAGCCATGCCTAAGATAATAGGTGGCCGTTATGGATTATCTTCAAAAGAATTTGATCCGGCAATGGTAAAAGCAGTCTATGATGAATTGGATAAGGATAAATCAAAAAATCATTTTACGGTAGGAATTAATGATGATGTTTCTTATACAAGTTTAGTCATAGGTGAACGATTAAAAACAGTAAAAAATACATTTAACTGTATGTTTTATGGTTTAGGTTCTGATGGAACTGTTGGAGCAAACAAAAATTCTATTAAAATAATTGGCGAGACCACAGATAATTATGTTCAAGGGTATTTTGTATATGACTCGAAAAAAGCGGGAGCCCAGACAGTATCACATTTACGTTTTGGACCGGATCCGATTTATTCTAACTATTTAATTCACAAAGCTGATTTTATTGCTTGTCATCAATTCAATTTTATTGAAAAATATGATATTTTAAAAAATATTAAAAAGAAAGGTACATTCTTATTAAATTCACCTTATTCAAGAGAGGAAATTTGGAAAGAATTGCCTCAACAAATGCAAGAAGAAATTATAGAAAATGAACTTGATTTTTATGTAATTGATGCTACTAAAGTAGCTCATGAAGCCAAATTAGGAAAAAGAACAAATACCGTACTGCAAACTTGTTTCTTCGCTATATCCGGAGTTTTACCAAAAGAGGAAGCTATTCAAAAAATTAAGGATGCTATTGTTAAATCTTATGCTCATAAAGGCGATAAGATTGTACAAATGAATTTCAATGCAGTTGATAAATCATTAGAAAATCTACAAAAAGTTGATTATCCTAAACAATTAACCAACGATAGGGAATTACAGCCTATGATGACAGGTACTGACGATCCGTTTGTGATAGAAGTTTTAGGTAAAATTTTAGCAGGTAAAGGAGATGAGCTCCCTGTTAGTGCTTTTCCTGTTGATGGCACTTTCCCTACTGGTACAACTCAATATGAAAAACGAGGTATTGCAGATACTATTCCTGTTTGGGATGATGAAAGTTTATGCACACAATGTAATAAATGTGTTGCTATTTGTCCCCATGCTGCCATTAGAGCAAAAGTTGTTTCTAATGAAGCATTAGTTGGTGCTCCATCTTCATTAAAAACTGTACCGGCCAAAGGTAGACCTTTTTCTACTGAAACGGAATCTTATGTATTACAAGTTTCACCTGAAGATTGTACAGGTTGTGACCTTTGTGTTGCCGTTTGTCCAGCTATTAGTAAAGAAATTGATGATTTTAAATCTATCAATATGCATAAAAAAATGGATGTTGATAAAGCGGAAAATATCAATTGGGATTACTTCATCAATCTACCTGATTATGACAGAACTGAATTGCAAATTACCAATGTAAAAGGTTCTCAATTCTTAGAACCTCTATTTGAATTTTCAGGGGCTTGTTCAGGTTGTGGAGAAACTCCATATATTAAAATGCTTACACAATTGCATGGTGATAGTATTTTAATAGCAAATGCTACTGGTTGTTCTTCTATTTATGGTGGTAATTTGCCAACTACTCCATATAAAACCAATGAATATGGTAGAGGTCCGGCTTGGGCAAATTCATTATTTGAAGATAATGCAGAGTTTGGTTTAGGTATGAAATTGGCATTATCTAAAAAACAGGAAATAGCTGTAGGTTTGTTGAAATCGTTAGAATTATTGGTGGGAAGTAAAATAGTTGAAGCTATATTAAATAACCCTGAAGAAACAGAAGCTCAAAAAGCAGAAAAATTTGCTGATATTGACAAACTTAAAAAAACATTAGCATTAATTGATAATAATGATGATGCCGTTAAATTGAATCAATTGACTCAATATCTTCGTAAAAAAGCAGTTTGGATATTAGGTGGAGATGGTTGGGCATATGATATTGGTTTTGGTGGTGTTGATCATGTATTAGCCTCTGGTGAAGATATTAATATTATGGTCTTAGATACTGAAGTTTATTCGAATACGGGAGGTCAAACTTCTAAAGCTACACCATTAGGTGCAAGTGCTAAATTTTCTGTATCTGGAAAAAGAACCAGTAAAAAAAGCTTGGCTTTACAAGCGGTTTCATACGGAAATGTCTATGTGGCACAAGTGGCAATGGGGGCAAAAGATTTACAAACTTTAAAAGCCATAGAAGAGGCTGCTGCTTATCCTGGGCCATCATTAATAGTGGCTTATTCTCATTGTGGTGAACATGGTTACGATTTAAAAGATGGAGCTTTACAACAAGAAAAGGCAGTTGATACAGGGTATTGGCCTCTTTTCAGATTTAATCCTGCACAGCCAAAGGGTAAGAAATTCAAATTAGATTCAAAAGCACCTAAAGCACCTTTAAGCGACTTTATGTATAACGAAACACGTTTTACAAGAGTAGTAAAAGAAAATGCAGAATTAGGAGCAGAACTATTAAAACAAGCTCAAGAAGAAGTAGAAACTAGGTGGGAAAGATTAGAGTTGTATAAGCAGATGTAAAACTAATTAGTGTTAGGGCTTCAAGTTGAATTGAAGCCCTAACTTTTAGAATGTAAACAAATTATTCACTGATTATATGTAATTCAGTAAAGTCTTTATCTATGATCAAGGTATTGTCACCATTTATTTTAACTTTTTCAAATGAAATTTCTTCGTTGTCTATTTGAATTTTAGAAATTTTAAACGGTAATCCATGTAATTTTAGTTTGAATGTTTGATAGTCTGTAATAAATTTACCTGATTTATGTTGTTGAATGATTATTTCTTTTTCCTTACCTACTAATTTAAAAGAGCGTAGACTATATCTCCCTTTTGTATAATCATAACCATCATGTGCATCGTCAAATAATAAAGATTTCTCTTTACCTAGTTTATAATAGACATCTAAAACAATCTCTTCAATTTTCTTTTCACCTACATATTGTTGGATTGGAAATTTAGGGATAATTGCTCCTTCTTTTATAAAAATGGGCATCGTATCTAACTGAGTATCAATAAATATTTCTTTGCCTCCTTTTATAATGTTATCATCCCAGAAATTATACCATTTACCCTTAGGAATATACATTCTTCTGCCGATTGCATTGGGTTCTAAAATTGGACATATCAATATTTGATCACCATAAATAAATTCATCTGTTCTATAATGTGTTTGTATGTCTTTTTGATCATACATAACTAAAGATTTTAGTATTGGAGTTCCTTCATTTAAATATTGCCAGAATGCCGTATATAAATAGGGTAATAATTGGTAGCGAATTTCAATAAATTTTCTAACAATATCAGTTATTTCATCACCAAATGCCCAAGGTTCTTGATCTCCGTGATCACCCGATGAGTGTACCCTGCAAAAAGGATGAAATACACCTAACTGAATCCATCGTGCAAATAATTCGCCTTCAGGTTGTTCTGCAAACCCTCCTATATCACTTCCTACAAATGAGAACCCAGACATTGCCATACGTTGTGCTTGCACATTGGCAACCCATAAATGCTCCCAAGAGGCAACATTATCTCCTGTCCAGGTAGATGTATAGCGTTGTGTGCCCGAATATGCAGCTCTAGTAATAACAAAAGGCCTCTTTGGGTAGGAGAATTTTTTTAATCCATGATAGGTTGCTCTTGCCATTTGCATTCCATAAATATTATGAGCTTTTCTATGACTGCAACGATTACCATCATAATCATGTCTAACATCTTTAGGAAAAGTCTTATTAGGAACTTCCATCACAGCAGGCTCATTCATATCATTCCAAACCCCTTTTACACCTATTTCTTCAATTAATTCTTTAAATAGACCAGACCACCATTCTCTGACTTCAGGCTTTGTAAAATCTGGAAAATAACACTGTCCAGGCCATACTTTTCCTTTCATATAAGGGCCATCAGCACGTTTACAGAAATAATCATTTTCTAAGCCCTCCTTAAAAATGGGATAATCCGGGTCAATTTTTATGCCCGGATCGATAATAACTACAGTTTTAAACCCGTCATCAGATAATTCTTTTACCATTTTTTTAGGGTCGGAAAAATGCTCTTCATTCCATGTAAAACACCTAAAACCATCCATATAATCTATGTCTAAATAGATAGCATCGCAAGGTATTTGTAATGCTCTAAATTTTGATGCAATTTCTTTTACATTACTTTCAGGATAATAACTCCATTTACATTGATGAAACCCTAATGCCCAAAGTGGTGGTAATTGATGAGGTTTACCCGTTAAGTCGGTATAGTTGGCAACTACATCACTCATTTGAGGGCCATAGATAAAGTAATAATTCATTTCACCACCTTGAGCCCAAAAACTGGTTATGTTTTTTCTCTCATGCGAAAAATCGAAGAAAGACCTGAATGTATTGTCAAAAAATATACCATAAGATTTGTCGTGATGTAAAGCGGTATAGAATGGAATGGCTTTATAGATAGGATCACTGTCTTTACCATAAGCATATGAATCAGTTACCCAATTTTCAAATCTTTTGCCCTTTAAATTAAGATGTGATGGTTTGTCTCCCAAGCCATAATAACTTTCGCCACTTTGAGAAGTTTTACTCATTTTTACAATATCACCACCGTAATCGTAACTTTCTTCCCAATGAAAACCTAGTTCATCTTGATTGATTAATTTTTTATCTTCAGCATCATATAACGAAATTTTCAAATTTTTTTTACTGACCTGACAAATTAATTTTTGTGTTGTAATGATAAATTTATCATCATCTTCTTCTATGTCTAACTGATTATAACCTAGATTGGCATGTACAGTAATGGCATAAGAAAAATCATTTTCAAAATTTGAAGTGGTTGAATATCTAAACCTGATAACACTATCACGTAAAACGGTAAGTTCTAAAACTACACCATTTGTAGTGTGAAAATACAGTTTATTTAAGTTTTTGGTATATGAAATTATATGAGTAGGAAATTGATTTCCTTTTAATTCTAGTTCGGTATTGGTAATCATAAAATGATGCTAATTGATTTATTGGCAAACGTACTAAATTTTACAAAAAATATGGGAGTCTTTTTCTTAAAAATAGTGTGTAACTATTATAGATAACGTAAAATTATTACCACAAAACTACTTTTTATTTGAATTTAAAAATAGAGATTCCTAAGGGTAAAATTTTTATTTCAGCAGAAAAAAGTTTGTTGTTCCAAGGTTTCTTTTTTATATTGATATCTTTTGGGTTAGACTGCCCGCTGCCACCATACTTTTTGTCATCGCTATTAAATACTTCTTTCAGTTTTCCTTTTCTAGGTAATCCTATGAGATATTTTTCAAAAATTGTAGGTGTAAAGTTGCACACAATAACAGTGTCATTCTCAGCATCATGTCCTTTACGGATATAAGAAATTATTGAATTTTCATTGTCTTCATAATTGATCCATTCAAAACCGTCTTGACTAAATGCTTTTTCATACAATGAAGGTGTATTTTGATAGAACAGATTTAAATCTTTAAAAAATTCCTGCATTTTTTTATGAGGTTCAAATGCCAATAAATTCCAATCTAAACTCTCTTGAAAATTCCATTCATTGTATTGGCCAAACTCACTACCCATAAATAATAATTTTGTACCCGGATGTGTAAACATATAGCCAAATAATAATCTTAAGTTAGCAAATCGTTGCCATTCATCGCCAGGCATTCTTCCCAATATGGAATTTTTACCATAGACTACTTCATCATGTGAAAGCGGTAACATAAAATTTTCAGTAAACGCATAAGCCATGCTAAAGGTAATTTCATTTTGATGGAATTTTCTATGAACCGGGTCTTTGGCAAAATACGCCAACGTATCATGCATCCAACCCATCATCCATTTCATACCAAAGCCCAAACCACCTTCAGATATCTGTTTAGTAACTCCGGGAAAAGCTGTTGATTCTTCTGCAATAGTTTGTACACCATCGAAACTTTCATAGACGGCTTGGTTAAACTCTTTTAAAAAGGAAACGGCCGCTAAATTTTCTCTTTCTCCATATATATTTGGCTCCCACTCTCCTTCTTCTCGAGAATAATCTAGATATAACATAGAAGCAACGGCATCTACACGTAAACAGTCTGTATGATATTTTTCTAACCAAAAAAGTGCATTGCTAATTAAAAAGGAACGGATTTCATTCCGTTCATAATTAAAAATTAAACTTTTCCAATCTTGATGGTATCCTTTTCTAGGATCAGGATGTTCATATAAATGAGAACCGTCAAAAAAACCCAATCCATGATCGTCTGATGGAAAGTGAGAAGGCACCCAATCTAAAATTACACCAATATTATGCTGGTGGAATTGATCTATCAAATACATAAAATCTTGAGGTGTGCCAAAACGTGATGTTGGGGCAAAATAGCCTACCAATTGATATCCCCAAGAAGGATCATAAGGATATTCCATAATTGGCATCAATTCTATATGTGTAAAGTTCATCTCCTTAACATATTGCACCAATTTAGTGGCTAATTCCCTGTAAGTCAAAGATTTGTTTTCTTTGGTGTTTTTCATCCAAGAACCTAAATGGACTTCATATACCGAATAAGGTTTGTCTAAGTTGTTTTTATCTTTACGGTATGACATCCATTCTTTATCTTGCCATTTATAGTTGTCAATATCCCAAATTATAGAAGCTGTATTTGGCGGATGTTCACATCGTTTTGCATAAGGATCAGCCTTTTCAATAGTAATATTGCTATTATTGCTTTGTATCTTGTATTTATAGAGATTACCTTTACCCACATTTGGTATAAAACCTTCCCAAATACCAGAGGCATCCCAACGTACATTCAACGGATGTTCTCCTTCAGTCCAATGATTAAAATCTCCAATTACCGAAACCGATTTGGCAGAGGGAGCCCAAACAGAAAAATAGGTACCCTCTTGACCATCAATTTTTATGATATGCGATCCGAATTTTTCATATAATTTAAAATGTTTTCCAGATTTAAACAGATCAATATCAAATTCGGTAAAAAGGCTATAAGATATTACTTTGGTCATAAGTTATGTTTGATATAAAGTAGTCTTGAAATTACTTTTTGTTTATTTAAATAGGATTCTAGAAATACACGCCTAGCCCCTCTCATCCAGTCCCGATAGCTACCGGGAGTATAGGAGTTGGATTTTTGCTGTAATATTCAGAATATAAATTAGCTGCAAAAGTTCTATATATTAGAATAAATAACGGCTATTAAATAACATATCCTTTTGGGATTGTTGCATTTTTTTTGACGACAACAATACCATCTTTTATTAAATAACTATCAGTTTCTTTATCTTTTAAGTGCTCACCACCATTAATTCTTACATCATCACCAATACGACAATTTTTATCGATAATAGCATTTTTAATAAAACATCTTTCTCCTATTCCCATTAAAATAGGTGTCTTTTTTTCGTTTATTTCCTCTAAAGATTCATAAGTGTCACAACCCATCATATATGTGTTTATAACTGTAGATTCTTTACCAATTCTAGACCTTATTCCTATAACCGATTTTTCAATTTTTGCAGCACTGATAATACACCCAGAAGCAATTACGGTTCTGTCAAGAGCAGTTCCTGACACTTTTGACGTAGGCAACATTCTGGCTCTGGTATAGATTCTTTGATTTTTATCGTATAAATTAAACTTAGGAACAGGGTCTGTTAACCCTAAATTGGCTTCAAAAAAAGAGTCAATATTTCCTATATCTGTCCAATAACCTTCAAATTGATAGCTTAATACTTTATGTTTGCCTATAGATTGTGGAATAATTTCTTTACCAAAATCATTGGTATCCGGATTTTTCATCAGCTCGATAAGAAGGTCTCTATTAAAGATGTAAATACCCATTGAAGCTAAGTAATTTCTACCGTCTTTTTTCATTTCACTACTTACTTCTGACGACCAATCAGTTAATAAGTTGGCAGCTGGTTTTTCAATAAAACTGGTTATACAATTTTTGTCATCAGTTTTTAAAACTCCAAAACTAGTAGCTTCTTTTGCAGTAACAGGTTGGGTTGCAATAGATATTTCAGCATCGCTATCTACATGTTTTTTGAGCATTTCATTAAAATCCATTTGATATAATTGATCTCCAGATAAAATCAATGCATATTCAAAATCGTGTCGTAAAAAATGATGCATGCTTTGTCGTACAGCATCAGCCGTACCTTGAAACCAATTTTGACTAGCCATAGTTTGCTCCGCTGCCAAAACATCAACAAAAGCCGAACTAAAAAAACTAAAATGATAAGTATTTTTAATATGCCTGTTCAATGAAGCTGAATTGAATTGTGTTAAGACAAACATTCTTTTAATATCAGAATTGATACAATTAGATATAGGGATATCTACCAACCTATATTTACCTGCTATTGGTACCGCAGGTTTTGACCTGTCTTCAGTTAGGGGATATAATCTTGAACCTTGACCACCTCCTAAAATAATAGCCAATACCTTGTTGTTAATCATAATTGTTTGTTTAAAGATTTATATAATTTGATATATGCCTTTGCAGAAGTATCCCAAGAATGGTCTATTTGCATAATTTGCGTACGAATTTTTTTGAAGTGTACTTGATTTTTGTAAAAAACAGTTGCTCTGATGATAGATTTCACAACCTCTTTAGTAGAAACTTTTTTATGTACCAAGCCAAAACCGTTTTCTTTAATATCAGTAACCGTATCCTTTAATCCTCCTATAAAATTGACTATTGGAATGGTACCATACCTTAATGCATACATTTGATTTAATCCGCAGGGTTCAACTCGAGATGGCATTAGTAAAAAATCGGCTCCGGCATAAATGATATGCGACAGTTTTTCGTCATAGCCAATATAGGCATTATAATTGCCCTTATGTTTTTTTTTGAGTATTTCTAATTTTTTTTCAACTTCCTTTTCTCCAGAACCCAATAATAGTATTGATATTTTATTACTTTGTAAAGCAATATTAAAAATCTCAGGTAATAAATCCGCTCCTTTTTCGCCTACCAATCTTCCAATAAATGCAAAGAGAGGCTTTTTAACATCTAGATTGAATTCTTTACATAACCATTCTTTATTTGCTTTTCTTCCTGATGGAATTCTTTTTTTGGAATAATTCTTTATGATAAACGGATCTGTTTCCGGATTCCAAACATGGCTATCAATACCATTTAAAATTCCTGAACACTTAGCACTTTCATGACTTAATAATGTTTCAAGCCCATTGGCATTATTTTTCAATTCCTCCATATAACTCGGTGAAACCGTTGTCACTTTCCAGGCACATTTTATGGCAGCGGCCAATGGATTTATAACATTATTCCAATCAAGTAAACCAACTTTTGTAAAGTCAAATTCAGGAATCATATAGCCCTTTTCATGAGGGAACCATCCTTGATATTGTGCATTGTGGATAGTCGTTATTGTTGGTATTTTATTCAGTGATTTGTATTTTATTGATTGTAACATCATAAAGGGAATTAAACCCGTATGATGATCATGACAATGCACAATATTTGGAACGAGCTGCTCTTGTAATAACCAATCTAATACTGCTATTTGAAAAGCTAAAAAACGTTCAGTATCCGAAGATGAGTACACATAATCCTTAAATAACAATGTAGGAATATCAACTAAAAATAATTCAAAGCCCAAGTCAGAGGATTCTAAAGTTAAAATTTTCACATCAAATTTAATTTTACCTAGACTTACTGTTGAAGTATAAACGGATATAAAATTGTGCTTTTTGGTAAATGTATTATTATAAAAAGGCATTATAACCTTACTAGTTATACCCAATTTATTCTGGTATTTAGGTAAGGCACCAACTACATCTGCTAAGCCACCAACTTTGGCGATAGGATAGCATTCGGCACTAACATGTAATACGTTCATAGGTAAGAATTGTCTGCACAATAAATCTACAAAATGTTTTTACAAATTACATTAAAGTAATGTTGTTTTTTTAGAATGATTTAAATTGGAATAGACAATAGATTTCTTTGATTGAAAGAAATCTAATCCCAAACAAAATATTGGCTAAAATAGATCAGTATACAGTATTCAATTTTAGTATAGTACTTAATGCTTCTTCAATTGAAATTTAGTTATAACCTAATTGATTTTTGTCTGAAATTCTTTCCAAGCTTTTGCATAAATTTCATCAATTAACCAGAATGCTTTATTTTTATCATCAGGATAATCAGAATAAGTACTAACGTTTTTGGTGATGGGGTCTCCCAACCAACCTTCTTGTTCATCGAGAATGTTTATTTGATTATTGTCAGAAATTTTCTTTTTTAGAATTGACTTAAAAAATATTTTTGCCAATTGATCAGAGTCACTTAGATTCGAAAAGTGAGTGGCATTTGGTTCTATGGCAAAATTCCATAACGCACTTTGTGATCGTTTGTCTAAAATTATATTTTTAATATAGTTAATCCTATTTTCACCTTCATGTTCTCCGGCAAGTATTAGACCTGGAATATTGTTATTATTAGTAGTTGTTAATTGTGAAATAGAACCTCCTCTTATGTTGACAAAACCGGCCACAGATTGGGGCTTGTATGAAGAGAAATTATAACTAAAAACACCACCTGCTGAATACCCTCTAAAAATCAAGGGAAGGGAAATTAATTTAAGCACATCATTTTTTTTCGCTATTTTTTCGATGGCCATCAAAAGGGCCTTTCCACTTCCATCTGATGCTTCTGTATATTCATTACCTTTAAGGTTAACTCCACATAATGCTAATTTTTCTTGTTTAGCAAATTCTTGCCATTCACTAGAATATGATAAATACAAACCATTACCATTTCTATGAGGCACTAGAACTAATAAGGCCTTTAAATCATCATCATTTTCAGGAACCCAAACTTTGAATTCGCCAATATCAAAATTATATTTTTGTGAATTTACTTTATAAGTCCAATCATCTAAAAATTCTCCATCAGGTTGTTTTTCAACATTTTCTATAGTATTTTCATTACTACTACAGGAAGTAAATAGTACTAAGAATAGATAGTAAAGCATTAAAAATTTATTAAACATAGAAATAGAAATGACAATAAAAGTAATAAATCTTTTTAATCATTCAACTTCAACACAGCCATAAAAGCTTCTTGAGGAATTTCAACATTACCCACTTGACGCATTCTCTTTTTTCCTTTTTTCTGTTTTTCTAACAATTTACGCTTACGAGAAATATCACCACCATAGCACTTGGCGGTTACATCTTTACGTAAAGCTTTGATAGTCTCTCTAGAGATAATTTTAGCTCCAATGGCCGCTTGAATAGGAATGTCAAATTGTTGTCGGGGTATCAATTTCCTAAGTTTTTCACACATTTTTTTACCTATATTATAGGCATTATCTGCATGCAATAGAGCAGAAAGTGCATCTACAGGTTGGCTATTAAGTAAAATATCTACTTTAACTAATTTTGAAGCTCTCATTCCTAGGGGATGATAGTCAAAACTAGCGTAGCCTTTTGACACGGTTTTTAGTCGATCATAAAAATCAAATACAATTTCAGCCAATGGCATATCAAAATTGAGTTCAACTCTTTCTGTGGTCAAATAAGTCTGATTGGTGATTTCGCCTCTTTTTTCGATACATAAGCTCATTACAATACCCACAAATTCTGATTTAGTAATGATAGAAGCTTTAATATAGGGTTCTTCAACTCTATTTAATTTTGAAGGATCAGGTAAATCAGAAGGGTTATTTACCAATATTTTCACATCTGGTTCTTTATTGGTGTAGGCATGATATGACACATTTGGTACCGTTGTAATTACGGTCATGTCAAATTCACGTTCCAAACGTTCCTGAATAATTTCTAGATGTAACATGCCTAAAAAGCCACATCTAAAACCAAATCCCAGAGCAGCAGAACTTTCGGGGATAAATACCAATGAGGCATCATTCAGTTGTAATTTTTCCATGGAGTTACGAAGCTCCTCATAGTCTTCAGTATCTACTGGGTAAATACCTGCAAAAACCATTGGTTTTACATCTTCAAAACCCTCAATAGCATTAGTAGTTGGGTTTTTAGCATCTGTAATAGTATCTCCAACTTTTACTTCTTTGGCTTCTTTAATTCCCGTAATTAGATAACCAACATCTCCTGTTTTAATTTCACTTTTAGGTTCTTGTTTTAATTTTAATGTACCCACTTCATCAGCAAAGTAATTTTTACCTGTAGCTATAAATTTAATATGTTGCCCTTTTTTAATAGCACCATTAATGACTCTAAAATAAGTTTCTACACCGCGAAATGGGTTGTAAACAGAATCAAAAATTAGAGCTTGTAAAGAGCCGTCCTGATCTCCTTTTGGCGCGGGAACGCGCTCTATAATAGCTTCTAAGATATCTTCAATTCCTAAACCAGTTTTAGCACTGGCAGGAACAACATCTTCAGCAGCACAGCCAATTAAATCAACAATATCATCGGTAACTTCTTCAGGGTTAGCACTAGGTAAGTCTATTTTATTCAAAACAGGAATAATTTCCAAATCGTTTTCTAATGCTAAATATAAATTAGAAATGGTTTGAGCTTGAATACTTTGGGCAGCATCTACTATCAATAATGCACCTTCGCAAGCGGCAATAGATCTAGAAACTTCATATGAAAAATCTACATGACCTGGAGTGTCTATCAAATTTAAGATATACATTTCACCCTTGTATTGATAATCCATTTGAATGGCATGACTTTTTATAGTAATACCACGTTCACGCTCCAGATCCATACTGTCAAGTAATTGATCTTGCTTTTCGCGATCAGTAATAGTACCAGTAAATTCTAACAATCTATCTGCCAAGGTACTTTTACCATGATCAATATGAGCAATAATACAAAAATTACGTATGTTCTTCATTCAGTTTTAAATAAGTGAACAAAGATACTTAAATTACTTAGAACTCAGGTTTAGAATAACGCAGGATAGCTATTGCATATAAAATTGTAAATTTGAGAGCATAAGATTACAAATATTATGGAATTTAAACGATTAAGACCTAGAAGGAAACCGAATAATAAAAAAACTATTATTCTTATTCTAGTACTCTTGTTGGCTTTATATTTATGGATGAATGCGGATGGATTATTAGAACGGTTTTTTGGAAAGTTAGAATAATGGAACATACATATGCTGTATTTGCAGTTTAATGAATTACTATTTTAATATTCCCTGAAGTATTAGAAATTCAGGAAAGTTGTCGAAAATAAGCCGCTAATAGTTTGATAAAATGAATTTTTTATCAAACATTAAAAAAGAAATATGCAATAACACTTTGATTCCATTTTTTAATTTAACTAGTAATGAAACTTTTAATTACAGGAGCTACCGGTTTAATAGGAACTGAAATAATGAACCTTTGTATAAAAAAAGGGTATGACGTTCATTACTTAACTACAAGTAAAGAAAAAATTAAAAATTCAGAGTGTGTTAAAGGATTTTATTGGAACCCTAAAACTCAGGAAATTGATACAGACTGTATTCGTGGAATTACAACTATTATTAACTTGGCAGGTGCTTCGGTTTCTAAAAAATGGACCTTAAAGCATAAAGAAGCTATACTCAATAGTAGAATTGATACGGTTAAATTATTATATAAGTTATTATCAGAAAATAAAAATGAAGTAACTCATTTTGCTACCTCATCAGCTTTGGGAATTTATCCTTCTTCATTAGAAAAAAAGTATGACGAGACAGAAATGAAAACAAACCTTACTTTTTTAGGAGAAGTTGTTAATTTATGGGAGAAAGAAGCAGATAATATTCGAAAAATTGGTATTACAGTATCAAAATTAAGAACAGGAATAGTGCTGTCTAAAAAAGGTGGGGCTTTAGTGCAAATGGTAAAACCCATTGGTTACGGATTGGGTGCTGCCTTAGGAAGTGGTCAGCAATACCAATCATGGATTCATATATATGACATGGCAAATATGTATTTGTATATAATAGAGAATAGTATTGAAGGCATTTTTAATGCCATTGCTTCAGAGCCAATAACCAATAAAAATTTAACTAAGGCGATAGCAAAACAGCTCAACAAATCTTTATGGCTACCTAATATTCCTGTTTTTATGGTAAAATTGATATTGGGTGAAATGTCTACAATTGCTCTTGAAAGTCACTATTTATTAAATGAAAAAATTAAAAATACAGGGTTTGTTTTTAAGTTTGATACCATTGGTGATGCTTTGGAAGATTGCTTAATGTAAGTTTTTTACCTTTACAACCCATACATTAAAAAAGCCAAAATCACTACATTTACTAGCATAGCCTACTTCAAATAATTCTAAGTTTAATTGCGAATAATTCAATTTCCTTTTAATTTTTTATTCAATTCAAAATATGCATTAGAGGTGTATCCAACGGTGAGATCTCCGTCATTGGTATCGGTTTCATGCATTGCATCTATTAAGAAACCAGTTTTATCATTGTTGAAATACAAGGCTCTCTGATCACCTTTGATCACAGAGACTTCTTGAATATATGCCCCTAAATAGTTGACAAACTCTTTTTCAATGTGTTTTATATTGTCATTACTTACGTCTAAATGGACCTCTATAGACACAATTTCATCTTCATAAATAAGAACATAGTACGATAAAACAAGAACATCAAAGAGCTTAATTATGTTTATGTATTTTTCATTTGTGTACGACAAGACCTCATAATTAATGCCATTTCTAATGTATTGTTCATCGTCAAATAGCAAAGTATGATGATACATATAATTAGGATTTTTATCAATAATGAGATTATTTAATGAGGTAATTTTTTTCTTTTCTTTTTCCAAGTCTATTTGGCCATTCATTTTTGTTATGGTAAGTACCAAAAAGAATAAACAGATTAACTTTATATGCGTAAGTAGATTAATATTATACAAAATGAATTTCAAAATGTTTGTTTTAAAAATTTGAATTATTTTTTATTTATTCGAGCTGTTATACTTTTCAAACCAAGCCAAAATATGATCAACTTTGGTAATGAGTTGGCTAGGTCTATTGACAATATTGTGTGAAGCACCGGGAATTTCAACCAAGGCTGTTTCAATTTTTCTAATTTTTAATGCATTATATAGTTGTTTAGCTTCTGATAAAGGAGTACGTCTGTCTAAGGTGCCAACCATAACCATTGTTGGAGTTTCTATGTTTCCTACCAAAGAAAGAGGAGAGAATTTCCAATAGGTTTCAAAACTTTCCCAGGGTTGCCCTGGATATCGAGAGTTGGCATAACCAAAATAATTATCAGCTGTTAACGTTTTACTAATCCAATTCATTACAGGCTTTACCACGGCTGCAGCATTAAACCGATTATTTTTACCGATGATCCATGCGGTCATTATACCACCTGCACTACCGCCGGTAACATATAATTCGTCTTTATTAGTATATCCTTTAGCAATTACGGCGTCAACGCCATCCATTACATCATCATAATCATTACCAGGATAATTATGGTATAATAGATTTCCAAATTTCTCACCATAACTGGTACTTCCTCTAGGGTTGGGATAAAAAACAATATATCCTGCACTCGCAAAAAGTTGCATTTCAGGTGAAAACCTATCGCCATAATTAGCCACTGGACCACCGTGATTTTCAACCAATAATGGATACTTTTTAGTTGGATCAAAATTAGGAGGCAATACCACCCAACCTTGTATACTATTACCATCTATTGTAGATTTATACCATATTTCTTCTGTCTTTCCTAAATACCTATAGGGTAAAAGATCAGCGTTCAACATTGAAATTTTTGAAGTTTTTCCTTTTTGAACCACAGCAATTTCAGATGGATAATAAGGTGTTGTTTGCGTAAATGTAATAGTACCTGTATTATTTATTGAATAAGAACCACCACCATAAGGACGGCCAATAGATGTACCACCAACATTATCTGCAATTTTGATGGTTTTTCCTGAAAGTGTAGTGTACCCTATTTTAGTATTTCCTTTATCATCAAATAGAAAATAAAGTCCTTTTTGATCTGCACTCCAAGATAAATTTGATATACTCCTATCTAAATTGGTTTCAATTTTTTGCTTATCAGAACCATCAATATTCATCATATATAAATGGTTTACTTGATAGGTTTGTATGTTATCATCATATCCTAAATAAGCAATTTTTTTACCATTGGGAGAAACTGTTAACCCATTATCAGGTCCTTTTCTATCAGTTAGAATTGACGTTTTACCGGTAGCTATTACAATTTTATAAATTTCAGAATTTCTAAAATCATAATCCCAATCATGATTTAAATTACCTGAAAAATAAAGCGATTTACCGTCTCTAGACCAGTGTGGACTACCAATTTTAAAATTGCCTTGTGAAATTAGACGAGGTGTACCACCATCTGCAGCAATAACAAATAGGTGTTTGAACCCCGGTGCTATATATCCTGAACCATCAGCTTCATATTTAAAACGTGTAGTTACTCTTGGTTGATCTGCCCACTTTGCTCCCTTAGGTTTTTTTGGTGCTTTTACTAAAGTGGGTTGTGCCTCCGGTACTGTCATTAAAAATGCAATTTGTTTACCATTGGGTGACCAGTTTAATCCAATTGGCGATTTTTCCAATTGAGATAATTTTGCTGTTTTACCTGTACTTAACCAGTACACATATATTTCAGAACCTTCATCTGTGCTGCTCACATAAGCAATACGTGTGCCATCTGGAGACCATTTTGGACTGACTTCATTTACTTCATTATTAGATAGTTTACTATGCTTGCTACCATCAATATTCATTATCCATAGTCTTGATTGTTTTTTATCATTCATAATATCAAAACCTGATCTTTGATAAACAATACGGTTTCCATCAGGTGAAATTTCCGGATTTATAGCCCATTCTAATTCAAAAACATCAAGATTTGTAAAAGAAGTTTTGTTTTGGCTATAAATTAATGAAGTAATACAAAGGAATACAATAATTAAATATCGAGTCATAATGGCAAGATTAAAGATTATAAATTTACTAAAAGAAATGAATTATTCACCAGCTTCAATAATTTGTTTAACACGCCCTACTTTTCCTGAAGACAATTGTACTTTAATACCATGAGGATGCGTAGGTGAATTGGTTAATATTCTTTTTACGATGCCTTCTGTGAGATTACCGGTTCTTTGGTCTTGTTTTAGTACAATAGCAACCTGTTGATCTATTTTAATATTTTTTCTAATGTTGCCTCGCATATGTATTTTTTTAAGTAAAAATGATTTTTAAGTATGGTTATTTATCAACCTATTTAAAATTTAATATCAAGGTCTAGCCTTATTCTGTTTCCTGTCTCAGTGGCAACTCCATAGGGGATGAGTTGTTCAACCAGGTAATACTTGATTTTCAAGCTCATGTTTTTCGCAATCATAAATGCTCCAACCAATTCTATTCCTTTAAAATTGCTAAGTCTACCATCTGGAGAACCAGAAGAAGAATAGTCCCATCTTGCCCAATCATTTTGAGCTAGAAAGTCCACAGCTGCATATTGCTGTATATAAGAATATGTTGCTTTAAACATCCAATCTTTTCTTTTTTTTAATTTTCCAATGCTTATGGCTGATACCAATCCGTTCTTTTGATTTTTTAATGTTGTTGGAATTGAATCGTTGGCACTGTAATCTTCTAGGTTTAAATAGTAATCAGCCTCAAAATTTATAGCAGGGTTTTCTAATAGTTTTACGCTAGTACCAATATGAAAAATTGAATAATCAAATAAAAATGTTTCATTGCCATCCGGTATATTCTGAATGTTTTTAAAAAAGTAAAAAGAAGGAAACAACATTAATCTATTGTCAAATAAATTCGTATTCAATTGCAAACCTTGAAAATAGCTATCTTTATCTAATGATTTCCCATTGGTATTTATTATAAAATAACCTCCGCTAAGGTCAAATTGACCTATGAATTTTAAGTTGATAGGTATCTTTTTTTTCAAAAATACACCTTCCGGATATACGTTATCACTCCAAAACAATTCGTTTTGTTTTTTGAAAGGAAAAGTGTTTTTGCCGGCCCAAAATACAAATCCATTTTGCTCTGCTTTGAAGAAGGCTTTTTCAAAACCAATTGGTAGCGTTCCAAATTCCTTAAATCCATCTCCTAAGGTAAGTTGTGCATCCTGTTGTTTCTTTGAATATCCGGTTCTCAATCTCGCTCCAAAAAAAGCCCAAGAATTGAGTTGGTAATTAAAGCCAGCTCTTAGCCGGTATCTTAAACGCGTTCTATCGTCTCTGTAAGTAGCATCAGATTTTCTCGAGTTAAAATCTTGCTCTACTCGAAACCGAAAATCAGCCGTAAATGAAAGTTTAGAATTGACAGTATCTATTTGTGCCAATATATTAAAGGGTATAACAATCAAGAATAATATGTAGTGTATTTTTCTCAAATTACTGTCAGCATTTATGTAAATATAAGGATACACATACTCACATTTTTAGTATTACGAATTTAAGAAATATAAGGGACTTTTATGCTATAATTATTAACTTAATATTACTTAATAATTAAGGATTTAACATCTGCCATAATCTATCTTTAAGCTCTGTTAAACCAGTTTGTGCAATAGATGAAATAAAGATATGTTCAATATTAGCTGGGAGTTCTTTTTCAATTTCAACTTTAAGTTCGTCATCTAACATATCAGATTTAGAAATGGCTAACAATCGGTCTTTATCTAATAATTCCGGATTGTGTTTTTTTAATTCGTTAAGTAGAATTTTGTATTCGTTTTGTATGTCTTCTGCGTCGGCAGGAATTAAAAATAATAAAGTGGAATTACGCTCAATATGTCTTAAAAATCGATGTCCGAGACCTTTACCTTCAGCAGCTCCTTCAATTATACCAGGAATATCGGCCATTACGAAACTTTGAAATTCTCGATATTCTACAATACCCAAATTTGGTTTTAAAGTTGTAAAAGCATAATCAGCAATTTTAGGTTTTGCAGAGGTTATTACAGATAGTAAGGTAGATTTTCCGGCATTAGGAAAGCCCACCAAACCAACATCAGCTAACAATTTTAATTCCAACTGAAACCATCCTTCTTGTCCGTCAACACCGGGTTGTGCATATCTAGGAGTTTGATTGGTTGACGATTTAAAATGCCAATTTCCTCTACCACCCATACCGCCTTCAACTAATACTTTTTCTTGGCCGTCTTCAGTAATTTCAAATATATTTTCTTGGGTTTCACCATTTCTGATAATTGTACCTAAAGGCACATCTATATAAACATCTTTTCCGTCTTTTCCAGTACTTCTGCTTTTACTACCATCACCTCCATGTTCTGCTTTAAAATGTCTTTTATATTTTAAATGGATCAATGTCCACATACCCTTATTACCACGAATAATAACATGACCACCACGACCTCCGTCACCACCATCAGGCCCTCCTTTTTGGATATACTTTTCGCGATGTAAATGCACAGAGCCTTTACCTCCTTTACCCGAGGACGTGTGTATTTTTATATAGTCAACAAAGTTACCTTCGGTCATTTATAGGTTATTAAGTTATTGGGTCATTTTGTTCAACAAAATAAAGGCTAAACTCAGTTTGCAAAATACCTTACAATTTGTTAAAATAATTATTTTATTTAAAAATTTACAACGCATCAAACACTAAACTCAATCTTTCAGTTATTTCTTCAATACTTCCAACACCATTTACACCAAAATATTTGTTTTGAGCAGTATAATAGTCCTTTAAAATTGAGGTTTTGGTTTGGTATTCGTTAAAACGATTTCGAATTTTTTCCTCATCTTGATCGTCTGGCCTACCACTAGTTTCACCACGTTTTAACAACCTGGCTACTAATAGATCTTCAGGGACTTCTAGAGCTACCATTCCATTTATGGTTTCACCTTTTTCTTCTAAGAAATTGTCTAAGGCTTTGGCTTGAGATTCTGTTCGAGGAAAACCATCAAAAATAAACCCATTGGCTTCAGCATTTTTATCTACTTCTGCTTTTAGCATTTCTATTGTTACTTCATCTGGTACTAAATCTCCATTGTCCATATAAGATTTAGCTAAGGTGCCAAGATCAGTTTTGTTTTTAATATTAAATCTAAACACGTCTCCTGTAGAAATATGTATAAGATTATACTTGTCTTTTAAAACTTCTGCTTGTGTACCCTTACCCGCTCCCGGAGGGCCAAATAATACAATGTTTGTCATTTTTTGTGTTGTTAATTGGTAAATATCTGCAAGATTTCTTCCCAAACCGTCATAATCTAATCCGTAACCTACAATAAACTTATCGGGTATAGATATACCAATATAATCTATATGCAGACCTTTACGGTAAACATCTGGTTTAAAAAATAAGGTTGCAATTTTTAATTGTTTTAATTTTTTATTTCTAAAGATATTATAAATTTCTTCCAGCGTATTTCCCGTATCAATAATATCTTCTAAGATAACCACGGTTCTCCCTTCTAAATTTTCATTAAGACCTACCAATTGTTTAACACTACCACTGGAACCTGTGCCATTATAAGATGCTAATTTTACAAAAGACACTTCACAGCTGCCTTGATATGCTCTAATAAAATCGGCTACAAACATAAACGAGCCATTTAAAACACCAATAAAAATTGGTGTTTCGTCTTTGCAATCTTCTGCCACTAATTCGGCAATTTTGTCTACGGCAATTTTAATTTTATCTGCTGTAATAAAAGGGTTAAAATATTTTTTATGGAGTTTAATTGTGCTCATTTTTTATTTTTTCAAAGGTAATAATCAATTATAGCTTAAGACATTTAAATTTTCAATTTTTTTTGATAAATCTCAAAATCACATGGAATTTTAAGTAAGTGAGCTTGTTCAGGATATAAATCACCATAAGGGATTTTATTTATAAGTGTATACCCTAATTTAGTATACCACTTGTTTAAAAATTCTTTTTCAGGATGTATATATGCTTTTGGTTTTAATAATTCTAATTGGATAGTTTTATAGTTATTGGCCAGAGCCCAATTTTCTACTCTTTTCATTAAAGATGTACCAACGCCCAATCCTCTTTTTTTACGTGAAGCGACGAACATCCCAAAACCACAATGATCATTTTCTAATGGATATACATGTACAGCTCCGACAATTTCATCTGCAATGGTGGCAATAATGAGTTCATTATTCTTAATATACTGCGTTAATTTTATAGGGTTCGTTCTTTCATATAATCCATTGTTTGGCCAAAAATCACTTTCAGTACGGAGATAAACTTGATTTATCAATTCCGCTATATTTTTAATTTGCAGCATTGATAATGCTCCTTTATTCACTACACTAGTTGCTATTTTTGTAAAAGTTTGCATTATAAAATCAAAAACCGTTTTGAAAATATTTTCAAAACGGTTGTTATCATATGGTAACTAATTAATTACTCTTTTTTACTCAATTTCTTAGTGGTGTCATACATAATTGGTGATGCTATAAACAAAGATGAATATGTACCTACAACCACACCAATAATCATGGCAAACATGAATCCTTTAATAGAATCACCTCCAAAGAAAAAGATGGCCATTAACACCAGTAAGGTGGTTAATGAGGTATTTATAGTTCTACCTAAAGTACTGCTTAAACCTGAATTAACAATTTTGTCAAAAGACCAACGGCTGTGCAAGTTTGCAAATTCTCTAATTCTGTCAAATATAACTACCGTATCATTCAATGAATAACCTACAACAGTAAGTAGTGCAGCTATAAATGATTGCCCTATTTCCATATCAAAAGGTAAAACCTTATAGAATAATGAGAATATTGTCAATACGATCAATACATCATGAAAAACAGCTATCACGGCTCCTAAACTATATTGCCATTTTCTAA
>Ga0209633_10001504_pt1 | contig 23796 bp, 19 predicted proteins | sample Cruoilmetagenom1_FD_187290 | JGI IMG/M metagenome (GOLD analysis project Ga0209633, IMG submission 187290) | Oil polluted marine microbial communities from Coal Oil Point, Santa Barbara, California, USA - Sample 1 (SPAdes) (version 2) | ecosystem: Environmental > Aquatic > Marine > Oil seeps ...
AAAAGAAAAGACAATCTTTTTTGCGAAAATCATTAAAATATCTAGATATTCCTTTTAATTTTTCACTTCAAACCTTACCTTTTCTTTTGCTTCTGTGAATTAAAGCTTACGTCGAACTCAGGTTAAAACTGTAATTCGCTTTTAACTTTGGACTTTTTATTTATGATAGCAACTGACTATTCAATAACTTCCTTTATCTCGGGAGCATATTTTTTAATCACTGCCGCTACTCCATTTAAGGTCATTAAACTCTTTGAACAAGAGGCACAATAACCTGTAAATTGAACTTTAGCAATATCTTTATCAACGGAAAGCAGCATAATATCACCTCCATCACTTTGTAAATAGGGACGAATTTCTGCTAAGGCTTCTTCTACTTTAGTTTTTGTTGACATTTATCACATATTAATTTGCAGCACATCCACTCGTATTGGTAATACGAACAACCTCTGTTGGTGGTAAATCTTTATTTCGCTTCACTAATTGCGTAAGCATTTTCTTTGTAATTTCAGTAAATGCTTCTTCTAAAGGCGTATTATCTTGTAAAGCTACTGGACGACCTACATCTCCTGCTTCTCTAATACTTTGCACTAAAGGAATTTCTCCTAAAAATTCGGTATTAATGTCTTTAGCCAAGTTTTTAGCACCATCTTTTCCAAATATATAATACTTGTTATCTGGCAACTCTTCAGGTGTGAAATAACTCATGTTTTCAACGATACCAAATACAGGCACATTAATGTTTTCTTGCGCAAACATAGCGACTCCTTTTTTAGCATCTGCTAAAGCAATAGGTTGTGGCGTACTAACTACCACTGCACCTGTTAAAGGAACTGCTTGCACCATAGTTAAGTGAATATCTCCTGTTCCTGGAGGAAGGTCAACTAATAAGAAATCTAGTTCGCCCCAATCAGCATCAAATAATAATTGATTTAAAGCTTTGTTTGCCATTGCTCCACGCCATATAACCGCATCATTTGGATCTACAAAGAATCCTAACGACAATAGTTTTACACCATAATTTTCGACTGGTTTAATCTTTGCTTTTCCATCGACCGTAGATGAATTTGGTCTTTCGTTTTCCACATCAAACATAATTGGCATAGAAGGTCCATAAACATCGGCATCTAAAACCCCAACACTGAAACCCATTTTTGATAAAGTCACTGCAATATTAGCTGTGATCGTTGATTTTCCAACCCCTCCTTTTCCAGAAGCTACTGCAATAATATTTTTGACATTAGGTAAAGGTCTTTCTGGCTCAATTTTAACAGATTGTGTGGCAATTGCTCCAACAACTTGCACTTTTACTTCGGCATCTGCAAAAACTGTTTTAATTGCCTTAGTTACATCTGCTTCTACTCTTTTTTTAGCTTGTAAAGTTGGGTTTCCAATATTTACTTCTACCAAAACTCTGTTTTCAACAATTTCTACATTTTTAACGGAATTGCTTTCCACTAAACTTTTTCCTTCACCAGGAGCTGTGATGGTTTCTAAAACCTTAAGTATATCTTGATTATTCATTTTTAGATAAATTTATTTTCAATTGATTTAGAATGATTCTAAACAACAAAAGTAAACATATTTAAAAATATAGCATATCAAAAGGCGATTTATTTAAACACCAATTCGTGTAATATAGGTTACTTATAAACCTTAATCTAAATAAACACGACTAATTATCTGATGCATGCCACTCTGCGTGAGATGTACCGGTTTCTTGTAATTTTAGTGAATGAAGCTTTATTTCAGAAGGTAGATTCTTTTTAATTATATCCGCAAAATCAACAAGCATCATTTCGCTAGTTGGCTGATAATCAACTAACATGACACTGTGTCCTCTTTTTTCTAATTCTTTGGCCAACTCTACATGTGGTGTGTTTTTATTAAAAACAGTTGTATGATCAAACTTATCGACGATTTCTCTTTTGACAATCGCTTTGAGATCACCAAAATCGATAACCATGCCATATTTTACATTATTTTTATCATCAATAGGTTTGCCAATAACTGTAACGGCTAGATTATAACTATGACCATGTACATTTCTGCATTTACCATCATACCCGTATAATGCATGGCCTGTTTCAAAGAAAAATTGTTTTGTGATTCGAATCATATTTTGGTACTATTAAAAAATTTCTGCGAAATTACTGAATTAAGTCCAATCTACTTTTTATAAGCCATTAAATTGTTTAATTTTGCATGAAACTAAAAACGAATTTATTTATATGTCATTATTAGATCTATTTACCAGTGGAGAACATAAAAAAGCAAAAACGTATTTTGCGGCTTTAGTTAAGATTGCATTTGCTGATGGAGCAATGGATAAACAAGAGTTAAAATATCTTGAGAGAATGGCATTACGACTTGATATTAGTGATACCGAATTTACCAAAATATTAGAATATCCAGACAAATATCCTATTGAGTCACCTTTAGATTATAATGATCGTATCGAACAATTATTTAACTTAACTCGTATGGTTTTTTCGGATAATGAGGTAAAACTAAATGAAGCTAAAATTGTAGAACGTTTAGCAATTGGTCTCGGTTTTCCTGTGGACAATGCTGAAAAAATTACTGACGAGGCTATCCATTTAGTTATGAACAACAATGATTTAGATGCTTTCACAAGAGCAATAAAACAAGTAAATCAATTTTAATAATCCTTTTTTTATTTTTTTAAAAATAACTTTTCACCATTCTTAGGTGGTGTGTGTATTTTTTTAGCTCTTCATTGTAAATACCTTCTTGGTCTAGCTTGTCTATTCTAACTTTACCTTGCGCCGCATGGATAATTTTTTCGTCTGCTAGAATTATGCCCACGTGTGTAATCTTAGCTTCCTCATTTTCAAAAAATGCCAAATCTCCTTCTTGTGCTTGTGTTAAAAATGCTACTAATGAACCTTGCTGCGCCTGTAACGAAGCATCTCGTTTAATTGTATAGCCATTTATATGATACACCATTTGAGAGAAACCCGAACAATCGATTCCTGCAAGTGTTTTTCCACCCCATAAATAAGGCGTGTTTAGGTAAGATTTAGCCGTTTCTATCAGTTTTTGTCTAGACTGCTTTTGAGAAATTACCTCGGCTGAATATGAAATTTTTTTATCCCTGAACATAAAAAACCCGTTTGCATAGAACGGCAAGTTTGTTCCTTTTAGTATCGTGACCTTATCTCCATCCACAAGTATGGTACTGAAATCTGACAGCGCTTTAACTTTTGTCGAATTCTGAAACGCCAAATATTCTTTTTCATCTACTAAATGCAATTGAATTGATTGTACCCAACCTTTATAACTATCATGTTCTAACTGAATGTAACTCCATTCATCTTTAGTTTCAAATACCTTCATATATTCTCCAAAAAGCAATTGAGATACCATTTCACTACGATGAGAAGCCTCTGCACGAAGTGGCACAATATTCAAATAAGCAACGGCATACCTCATTTCTTTTACTTCATTTTTACTAGGGTTCATCATTTTGTTTTGAATGGTTTTACAAGATATAGAGATTGTTATCATTACAACCAAAAAGACAAAATATCTCAAAGAAAACATCATTATTAATTATGAATATGCACGTGTTTTTTAGTAATTCTAAAATCAGTGTATCTAAAATTATTTCAGAGACAACTTCTATTAGATGTGTAAAGTTATATTTAAAGAGAAAAAGAATGATAATAATCGTGATGAGATTTTTATTGTAACTTTTTTTCTTTGGTAATAAGTATAACTTTGTTAAAAAACTATTTAAAAAAAGAATGGGCGAACTTCACGAACTTCTAGAGTCTTAGCTCTATTTTGTGTATTAAACCCATTCTTTAATACACGGTTACAAAAAACCAAATAAAATTTTAGTTTTACCTGTTAAAGATTTTAGTCAAAGTAACCAATTTTACTACTATTAATAACAAATTTATGAAAATTTTAGACACAGTTGGTATTGACATGAGTAAATTAACATTTGACGTTCGTATTCATAGTAATCAAGCTTATGCTCAATTTGAAAACACTAAAAAAGGTTTTGAAAAACTTCTTAAATGAGCATTCAAGAATAGTTCTTTTTCTAAAGAAAACAGGCTAGTTGTATTTGAACACACTGGATTATACTCGCATCAATTAACTGTTTATTTAACAGAGACAAAAAGTCTCCTTTTCTTTAATACCAGTCTAGAAATAAAAAGATCTTTAGGAATTGCTAGAGGAAAAGATGATAAAGTGGATGCAACTAAAATAGCCTTGTATGCCTATCGTTTAATAGATGAGATTAAAACATATAAATTGCCTATACTGGTAGTTTTGCAAAGTTTAAAAATGTAAGAAAATTTACATCCTATATTGGTATTGCAGCCTTCCCTAATACTTTTAGAACTAGTCTAAAAGAAATAACAAAAATAATCACTTAGCAACTAAAAAACGTAAAAGCTTACTTGATTTATGTAAAAAATTTGCCATACAGTTTAATCCTGAAATGAAAAAATAAAATAAATAGTATTAGGACTAAATTACTAGCTAGAATCTTTGGCGTAGTGGAAAGAGGAACTGCTTATGTTGACATAATGAAATATGCCGCTTAAAAAATGTTAATACCTTTAGCTAATTTTTTTAGTCATGGAATACATGGAAACAAAGTTTGTACTCAAAATCTAGTTTATTATGGCGATTGATACTTATTAAAGAATATTGTAGCCATAAGAAGTATAGAAGTTAAGAACACAAAAGCAAGACCAATTCCAAAATAATCTGCCAACAAGCCGATTAATAGCGCCAAAATTGCTGTAATAATTGTTCGCCATAAAGATTGAGCCGAAAGCACAGATGCTAGAATGTCATTTGGCACATGATCAGCTACCAAGCCTGTTAATATTGGTTTCCTCAAGTTTTCAACAAGATAGATCCCTACAAAAGCTAGTAAGGCAAAAACCCATAATTCTATATTAATAAAAACTCCTGTTGCTATTCCAAAAACAAAGCCTATGAGCATGGTAAAGTAGGTGTTTTTTTGTTTTTTATATTCAAAAATTCTCGAAGCTAATTGTGAAATGCGTGACGTTAATAAATATATCACAAAGTATATAATTCCTATCAAGACCCCATTTTTCTTTTCACCTTCATAAGAGGTTAATAAAGGAATGAGCACCACTACGTGAAGCATCAAGGGTTGAATATAATCTTTTACCGCTTTTTGATAGGCTGTAAACATTGCCGACGAATTAAGAATTCTAAACACATTGGGCTGCTTGATAATCTTTAGTAAGGTTCTAAAATTTTCACCCATATTTGGAACGACCTTCTCTCCTGCTTCTATTATTTTTGGTGATTGGTTTAATTCTTTGGGGTATGAAATAATCAACATAAGGTTGAAGAAATAAGGAATTATTGAAAATAAAAAAATATTCTGATAACTGCCGTAATAAAAGACAATTAAGCCAGCTACTAATGATGAAATTGCCGATCCCTTTTGGGAACAGGCTCTTGTGTGTCCATAATAATTGATCTTTTGCGAATACCATTTATTGAGTTTCAGATAATCCATAATCATGGCTTTATGCGTGCCCGATCTAAATGCATCTCCTAAACCATAAAGTATAAAAGCAAATAAAAAAATCCAAAATGCTGAGGAACTATAGAATACCACAAAAGAAATACAATAGAAAAGAAAGGAAAAAATTAAGGCATTTTTTCTTCCGTAGGTATCTGCAAAAATTCCAGAGGGCACTTCAAATACATTAATAACAATTTCTCGTACCGCATATAACACACCTATCTCCGTATATGTTAAACCTTTACTGACTAAAAAAAGCATAAAAAATGCATCAAAAAAACGTAGATTCTTTAAAAATCCATACAAACAGAACTTATAATATTGTCTGTTTTTAAGCAGTGAATTCATATTTTTTGTTTGGTTTTCACCTAAGCAAATTACAAAAAAAAAGGCCATCCATATCAGGATAGCCTTTTTTTAAAATAATTTATCTATTTGATTAGAATATATATCTCAAACCAGCTTGTGCTTGCCATCTTGATATTAAACTATAGTCGCTAGTAAAAGTTTCTGTTTGATTTGTATCAAATGTATACGTAGGTTCTAAAGTACCAGAATCTACACTAACACCAATAGGCTGTGTACTAACTGGTAGCTGTACAACTCCCCATTCACTATTAAACATATTCCCAATATTTAACATATTGATACTTAACTGAATCTTTTTTGTTCCGTTAAGGTTTAAATCTTGAGTCAATTTTAGATCCCAACGACCTCTCCAAGGACTTAAAATATCGTACTTTCCTGCTATTTCACCTCTATTCTCACTCATATAATCATCTTGCTGAATATATGCTTCTAAAGCATTTTTTTGCAAAGTTTGTTCAGCAGCATCTCCAGAAAAATTCATCGCTAAAACATCAGCAGCCGTAGGAATATAAATCAAATCATTTAACCCTGAACCATCATTGTTGATATCACCTCCATAGGTATAAGAAAAACGACCTCCTTGTGCATACTCATAGATTCCTGCAATGTTAGTCGTCCATTTATCATTTGCGCCATAGTTCCATTTTTTACTAAAAGCACCTACAATACGATGTCTATCTCCATATAAAGAATGTGAAGCAATTGCTTCATTTACATTTCCGTAAGCAGGATTTCTTGCATATGCATCACTAGTAATCTCTGCTTCAATAGAACTAGCATCTCTAGATTCCGTAAAATTATAGGCAAAACTTGCATACATATTATTTTCCCACGATTTTTCAGCTTTAAAAGTAGCGTTATACGAATACCCAACATCTGTATTTGTGAAAATATATGAATCTATCGGTTGACCCCATGGTTGATTAACACCATTATGATCACTTGCTAAATAGTAAGGACGTGTATGACCCGCAACATCATTTAAGGAACCTTCTGGGTCATTGATTGAATAGTTTCGCACCATCATTCCGTTAATATCTTTAGAATAAGATCCGTCGAATGAAGTGACTAAACCATTTTCAAACTTATAATCTAAGCCTAAACTAGATTTCCAAATTTGTGGAAATTGGAAATTGTTATCAGTACTTGTATAAAAGTCAACATTTACGTTTGCTACTTGGTTACCGATCCATACAAATGGTAGACGGCCTGTAAATACGCCAGTACCACCACGAAGTTGAATTGTATTATCACCTTTAACATCCCAGTTAAATCCTAATCTTGGTGAAAACATAAAATCTTGACTCGGTAAATCTAGAGAACTAAGAGTCGTTGGCTCTCCATTTTCATCAAAATATGGGATGCTTTCATCATACCAATACGCATTATCAATGCTGTTTTGCACTTTTTGTCTAGTATCAAAGAATAATGGTTTATCAATACGTAAGCCTGCAGTAACTTTTAAATCATCATTTACAGCCCATTCATCTTGTAAATAAAATGCCATTTGTCCAAGGTTTGTTTCTACTAACACCCAATTATCAGCTTCAAACTGTGATTGTGCATAGGCTAATTTACCTGCCATAGTTCCTGTAACTGGATCTGCATCTGCTAAGAAATCACCCACACTATCATATCCACCAAAAATATCAAAACCATAACCTACTAAATTAAAAGAGTTATCAAATTGAAATTTTTCGAATGCAAAACCAATTGTTGCTGTATGATCTCCCATATAGTGGGTCATATTATTTGTTAATTGAAATACTTTTTGATCTAAGCGGTTATTAATCGAAAAAGGCTCGTGACCCGCAATTATATAACGTTGTCCGTTTTTATTAATATTAATTACTGGAGCTGGAGCAGAAAAAGCATCTCTAAAATCATCAAAATGTGTATAGCCAATTTGTAACTTATTCGTTGTCTTTCCTTCTGAGAAATTAGAATTAATCTCAGCTAAAAACGAATCAATGTTGTTATTGATTGTATATCCAGAATTTCTAAACTGTAAGGTAACTAAATCTGGACCTCTTGTACCTATTGCACTAGGGTGTGCATTTCTATCCTTAGAAGCTCTTAAATAGTTATAAATAAAAGAAACACGTGTATTCTTGGCAGCGTTCCAATCAAGTTTTAAAATACCTTTTGTTGATTTGGTATCGTGAATATAACCCTGATAATCACCCGTATCATAACCTAAAATAGCAAGTGCCTCTGAGACATCTTGTAAATCACTTTCTAAAACTCTTGATACATTACCACCAACAGTTTGTGAACCATCATTCGCTACATAGTAAGAGCCTAAGTCATCTCTATTATCATACTCATAATTTGCAAAAAAGAATAATTTATCTTTAACGATTGGACCACCAATACTAAAACCAGCTTGGGTTTGATTTAAATCGGGCACTAAGGTTGTTCCACCTAAATCTACTTTACCAGCTAGATCTTGGTTTCTATAAAATCCAAAAACAGTTCCATGATACTCATTGGTACCACTCTTTGTTACAGCATTTACAGAAGCTCCTGTAAAACCAGCCTGTGTTACATCATAAGGTGCAGTCGCAACTTGTATTTGCTCAATCGCATCTAAAGAAACAGGTTGAGCATCTGTTTGACTACCTGGTGTTGCAGAATCTAACCCAAATGGGTTGTTAAAAATAGATCCATCTAATGAAAAGTTATTAAATTGATCATTACGACCACCAAATGCTCCACCACTTGAAGTTGGCTCTAAACGATAGAAATCTGCAGCCGAACGAGAAATCGAAGGTAATGATTGAATTTCTCTAGAGCCTAAACTTGTTTCTGCTCCCGTTCTATCATTATTAAATGTGTTATCTTTTGAGTACTGAATCACCACTTCTCCTAATTCTTCACTTTCACTTACCATGTCTGCATCTATGTTAGTCGTTTTACCTAATTGCAGGTAGACATCAGTATATTCGACTGTTTTGTAACCGACAAAACTAATAGAAATGGTATAAGGACCTCCAACGCGTAAGTTAGGAATCGTATAATTACCGTTATCTTGTGTCATGGCTCCCGTAACAGTTCCTGAAGGCGTGTGTTTTGCAACGACACTAGCCCCAAATAAAGGACCTACCTCATCGGCAACGTTACCTTGAATTTTTGATGTGGTTACTTGTGAAAAAGCAGTAATGCCTAACAAAGTAAGAACTAAAAAAAGTGTTTTTTTCATGTTAAATTGAATAAATGATAGATTAAATAATATTTGTTAATTGCACACAAAAGTACCTTAAATAAAAAAAGTCCACCAATAAATGGTGGACTTTTCATTAACAGTTTATTAACAAATTAGTTTAAATAACTAAATTCTAACTAATTAAAAATTAATATTCTTTGGATTCTGTATCAGATGGTCTTGAAGTAGCTTCATTTTGAACATCATCGATACTCTGTTTAACCTCTTTTTTCGGAGCTTCTACAACTTTTTCCTCCACCACTTCTTCAACTACCTTTTCTTTCTTAGGCTTTGCGGTTGCTTCTGGAGCAACTTCAAAAGGTAAATCAACAATCAATGCTCTATGTAAACGTATGTGTGCTACATATTTACCAATACGTTTTACTGTATTACCATCAATTTTGATAAATTTCTTTTCAATATTTTGTCCTTGTTTTTCAAGGGCTTCAGAAATATCAGCATTGTTGACTGATCCGAATAATTTTGTTCCATCACCAGTTTTTGAAATAATCTTAATGCTTACCTCTTCCAAGGCTTTTGCTACTTTTTTAGCATCTTTGATTAACTTTTCATCACGGTGTGCACGTTGTCTTAAGGTCTCTTCTAATACTTTTTTAGCTGAAACAGTTGCTAAAACCGCAGATCCTTGTGGTATTAAATAGTTACGTGCGTAACCATTTTTTACTTCTACTAAATCGTCTTTAAATCCGAGATTCTCAACGTCTTTTTTTAATATAACTTCCATATCACAAATCCTTTATTATTTTAACATATCTGCCACATATGGCATTAAAGCTAGGTGACGCGCTCTTTTAATAGCTTGTGCCACTTTTCGTTGGTATTTTAACGAAGTTCCTGTTAAACGACGCGGTAAGATTTTACCTTGTTCATTCACTAAATAAAGTAAGAAATCAGCATCTTTATAATCGATATACTTGATGCCTTTTTTCTTGAAACGACAGTATTTTTTGATTTCTTTCGTTTCTATATCTAATGGAGTTAAATAGCGTACTTCAGCTTTATTACCTCCTTTTGCTTGTTGTTCAATTGTCGATGCCATAACTATTTTGCTTTTTTAGATTTAACACGTTCTCTTCTCACGTCAGCCCATGCTGCTGCGTGCTTATCTAATCGTACAGTAAGGTATCTTAAAATACTATCGTCTCTTCTGAATTCTAATTCAAAAGGAGCAACAATTTCTCCTGATACTTTGTACTCAAACAAGTGGTAAAATCCACTTTTTTTCTTGTCGATTGCATAGGCTAGTTTTTTTAAGCCCCAATCTTCTTTCCAAATCATTTCAGCACCCTTCGATAGTAAATAGTCCTCAAACTTCTTTACTGCTTCCTTTATCTGGTCATCAGATAAAACGGGATTCAAAATGAAAACAGTTTCGTAATGATTCATTTGATTTGTTTTTAATTGTTTAGTTCTATCAAATGGAACTCACATTAAATCATCTCTTTAATTAAGAAATAAAGTTTATGCTCGTTTCATTTGATTTAATTTTAATTAAATATTTATTAATTTTTAAGCCTGCAAAGATAGGGTTTTTAATTCAGAATTAAGAATGCGGCATTAAGATTTTTATTTATACGGACTTGATTCAATCAAGATAGACAAAGTAGAACACTTAATTAACTGCTTATTTCTTTGCTGCCTTCACCAATTCTATTTTATCTTTATCCGTTTTGGTGGTGAAAAAACCATAATTTATTAGGATACTTTTCTTCTCAATTTTATCAATAACTCCTTGCGATCGACCATCAATTAAACGTACTAAATCACCTACTTTATATTGGTAGTTGGCGATTTCTTTGGATTTAATCTTTGACTCTTTCTGAATCTTTTTGCGCACTTTTTCTACAGCTTGCAAAACTTCATTTTCAGTTTGTTTCAGTTTTTTTTGCTTTGCTTGAGAAATCTTTTGGGATACCTGTTTCTCTTTTTTAGTCTGTTTTTTAAGGGGCTTCTTCTTCGTATATTTAACTTTTTCAATTTGCACCCATTTTAAAAAATTGGCTACTAACTGTTTTTTGTTATTCGTCTGAAAATAAAGGTTTGTCAACTCATTGATACTCCTGCCATACTGAAGCATTTTTTTGTTTGCATCATAAAGCGTCTGAAACTGCTCTAATTTATCTTGGACTTTATCTTGTTTGTTTGCTAGTAAGCTTGCGTGTTCGCTTGCTTTTCCTTGTTCTTTTTCGAGAGAAATTGACTGGCGTTGTAACCTATTGCGCTCACCTTGTAATTTGGAGATAGTTTTATCTAATCGAATCTTACTTCTAGAGACTCTTTTTTTAGCCTTATTTATCAAACTATAAGGAATGCCGTTTTGTTGTGCTACCTCAAAAGTAAATGAACTACCTGCTTGACCGGTTACTAATTCAAACAAAGGTTCTAAGCTTCGTTTATCAAATTGCATATTTGCATTGGTCGCAAACTCCAACTCATCAGCCAAGGCTTTTAAATTGGCATAGTGTGTGGTGATTACTCCAAAAGCTTTTTTATGATAAAATTCTTCTAAGAAAACTTCTGCCAAAGCGCCACCGAGTTCAGGATCTGTACCCGTTCCAAATTCATCTATTAAGAACAAGGTTTTTTCATTACACTTTCGTAAAAAAACACGCATATTCTTTAATCGGTAACTATAAGTACTCAGTTGATTTTCGATTGATTGATTATCGCCAATATCCGTTAAAATAGTATCAAAAAATGACAATTCACTTTTTTCATGAACCGGAATTAAAATGCCACTTTGCAACATGACTTGTAACAAACCAATCGTTTTTAACGTGATACTTTTTCCACCTGCATTGGGACCCGAAATCACAATAATTTGTTGCTTTTCGTTTAACTCGATCGTTTGTGGGATAACGGGTAAATCTTTAGCACTATTCTGCTGCCAAAGTAATGGATGATATGCTTCACGTAGAAAGATCTTTTTTTCTTTAGAAATTATAGGTAATAATGCATTAATTGATTGTGCATACTTTGCCTTTGCTGCTATTACATCTAAAGCAATTAAATACGCTTGTTGCACGATAAACATATCGCGGTATGGACGCAGCTGATTGGTTAATTCTTTTAGAATTCGTATTTCTTCCTCCTTCTCTTCTAATTCAAGATGTTGTAATTCTCTAGAAAATTTTAACGTGGCCTGTGGCGCTATAAAAACAATACTTCCTGTTTTTGAAGTTCCTAGAATTGAGCCATTTACTTTCTTTCGATACATGGCCTGAACCGCTAAAACCCTTCTTCCTTCAACAACCGATTCTTTAATCGCATCTAAATAATCTAGTTTTTGATAACGTTGTAAGGCTCTTTCAAAACTTGCACCTATCTGTGATCGGATGCTGTTAATTTCTTTTCGAATACTTTTCAATAAAGGAGAAGCATTATCACCTACAGATCCATATTTGGTGATTTTTAAATGTATTAATTCTGCGATTAATTTATCAGATGGTATTTCGACAGATTCTCTATATAAAACTCGATAGATTTCTTTAAATTTTTTCAAAAATCGAAGCACTAATGCTATTGTCTCTATATTAGCAGCTAACTCTAGTAATTCTTTTGCTTCAATAAATGTGTTCTCTATCCCTAAAAGGTGTACTGCTTTTGCATTATTATAAAAAGCATGATTGGGTATGCGGTTTTCATTGATAAATGAAGACAAATATTCATCAACTTTATGTAAAGCCTCTAAACGCATGTTATCATCACGAATAGGTATTATATGTAACACTTCTTCGGCTCCTAATTCAGAAATAGCATAGGGTGCAATCAAGTTTAATACCTGATCAAATTCTAAATCTTTAAGTGTTTTTTTTGTTATAGATGACATTACTGTTTTTTATCGCTAAGGCACAAATGCACCAAGTAATTATGATAGGCTACAAATTAACGAATAAACCTAAAAACAACTATACATTTTTTGTAATTTCGTGTTTTAAAGATACATATCACTTTTATGACTATTCAAATGGAATTTGGTTGGAAAAATGCACTTTCTCCCGAATTTAGCAAAGACTACTTTACAAAATTGGTTGATTTTGTAAAAAAAGAATACCACGATTTTACCTGTTTTCCAGAAGGTAAAGACATTTTTGCTGCTTTTGATTCTTGTCCATTATCAAAATTAAAAGTAGTTATTATCGGTCAAGATCCATATCATGGTGATGGGCAGGCTAACGGATTATGTTTTTCTGTTCATAATGGAATTAAGCATCCACCTTCGTTAATCAATATTTTCAAAGAATTAGGAACCGATGTAAACAAAGACTATCCAAAAAGTGGCGATTTATCGCATTGGGCTGAGCAAGGTGTTTTATTGATTAATGCTACATTAACTGTTAGGGCCCATCAAGCTGGTTCTCATCAAAAACAAGGATGGGAAACCTTTACAGATGCCGTTATTAAAACAATATCTGATCAAAATGAAAATATCGTTTTTTTACTTTGGGGTGGTTTTGCAAAGAATAAAGCTAAACTCATTGACGCTAACAAACATCATATTTTAACTAGCGGACATCCATCACCGTTAAGTGCCAACAGAGGCTATTGGTTTGGCAACAAACACTTTAGTAAAACAAATGAATTTTTAACATCAAAAGAAATTCCTAATATTGAATGGTGATATGTAGTTCTCGACTACATTCGGTCTAACAAGACAACCTAAAGAGTGTTAGACTCCTACCAAAATTTCTTCAGTTTTCTAGCAGTCATTTTTTGATCAAATATTTCTTCTAAAACTTGGTACAACTCAGGATGTTTTCTCGACAATAACTGAGGCCTTTCAAAAAAATATTCACTCACCACTGCAAAGAATTCTGCTCTGTTAGTAGCTCCGTAGGGATTAATATCAGATTTATTTTCGTAAATATCCTCAATTTTTTGATTCATTAAATCTAACCAAGGAATCGTGTATTGTTTCTCTATCAATCGTTCTGGTAAACCATCAATTACAGCATCAGATTTATCGATAAGATGTACAAATTCGTGAATCGCTGTGTTTTTTTTATCTGTTTCGTTTGAAAATCCATGGTGTAAAGCTGGTTTTGAAAGAATCATTTTACCATTCATAAAGCCCGTTCCAACCATACCTAAAGTACGTCTGTTTGCACCTTCCGTTTCAAAATTTTCATTAAACATGGCCGGATATAATTGTATAATAGTAAGGTTTGAATAACGCCATTCTGAAAAACCAAAAATTGGAATAATGGCACTAGAAGCCACTAATATTTTATCCGTACTATCAACTGCTACATCTATCCCAATGATTTTATAATTTAGAATAAACTCGTGTACTTTTTGCTCAAATCGTTTCTTGTCATCACTAGAAAGTGATTTGTAAAACACCACTTTTTCTTCTAAAATATTTTTCCATTCATGCGGAATTTCCTCTTTTGGCTCTACCCAACTATTTTTGAGAGTTGCCTTGTAAATCACATAAAAAGCAGCAATTAAAATAAAAATTGCAATAAGACTTAAAAACATAAAACGTGTAATTTAAAAAGGTGGCTCTTCATCATCATCAAAAAAATAATCGTCTAAAAAATCTATATTATCAATTTCCTCCATATCCTCTTGATCGATTTGGGGTTTTTCATGAATACTTGTAAAAGCCTCTGCTAACCAATCGAAAATATCTGAAGCAATAAATGTTTCAAAACTATTAGCGACCTTTTCAGCAATATCAGCTGCTCTACCGTGTAAAAAAACACCTAAAATTGCGGATTCTAAAGCCGTATAATTCTGGGCAATTAAACCTGTAATCATACCCATTAAAACATCGCCTGTTCCCGCAGTTGCCAAAGATGGATTACCTGTTGAGTTGAAATAAAACTGATCATTTTGCACGATGACTGAATGTGCTCCTTTTAAAACAAGAATACAAGAATACTTTGTCGAAAAAGCTTTTAACTTTTCTAATTTCTCATAATCATGCTTCCAAGTGCCCATTAAACGTTCTAATTCTTTAGGATGTGGTGTTAAAATACTGTCCTTGGGTAACAGATGTAGATATTCCTTATGATTTGCTAAAATATTTAAAGCATCCGCGTCGAGCACTAAGGGAAGCTGATTGTTGTTTAAAAATTTGCCTAGGGCTTTTGCCGTCTTATCAGATGTTCCCATACCAATACCCAAACCAATTACAGTAGGTTTAGATTTATAATTGATAAACTCGATAGCGTTTTCTGCATCAACCTCAACCATTACTTCAGGAATACTCGTTTGCATAATTGTATAGCCACATTTGGGTATATATGCTGTAACCAAACCACTGCCAACTTTTAATGCGGCCTTTGAGGCCAAAACAGCTGCACCTATTTTACCAAAACTACCACCGATTAGCAACGCGTGTCCAAAACTTCCTTTGTGTGTAAACTTTTTGCGCATTTTATAAATCGATCTTATCTCATTATTCATTGTAAAATGATAAGATGAACCGATGTTACGGAGTACTTCTTTAACTAATCCGATGTCTAGAAGTATAAAACTTTGTAGGTATTCTTGATTGTCAGGTAACAAAAAAGCCAACTTTGGGGTTTCAAAAGTGAGCGTTTTAGCTGCTTTAATAACCGTATCTGTATCGGTTACTTCTTTATCGATAAACAAGCCAGAAGGGACATCAATAGAATAAACTGTCGCTTCTGAATTATTAATATGCTGTATTAACTTTTTTGTAAATGCTTTTGGTGCTTTATTTAAACCAATCCCAAAAATAGCATCAATCACAATATCATCTTTGTCAATCTCAGGAAAATCATCTTCTGCATGTATACTATGTGGATGAATTCCTAGGTCTTCAGCTCTCTGGTAATTGGTAATGAAATCTTCTGACATATTTTCAGAAAAATGCACAACACAGGTACCCGTCATGTAATCCTCAAGATATAACAATCGTGCAATCGCTAAACCATCGCCACCATTGTTTCCCATTCCACAGAAAATATGAATTTGCTTGTCTTCTATATCCTGATTTACAATCCATTGAAAGCATTGAATTGCAGCTCGTTCCATTAAATCTATAGAGGTAATTGACTCTCTCTTGATTGTTTCTTGGTCAATATATTTTATTTGTTGGGCGTTGAGAATTTTCATTGTTTACTATTTTCTCGCAAAGACGCTAAGGCGCTAAGCTTTTATTAATATTCATAGGGTTAATTCTAAAATAAATGTTTTATTGTAATGCAGCTATCAAGTACTTTTGTAGCGGATGGCTGATTTTATAATAATTCATAATTACTTCTAACAAATTATCTTGTAGTATTGTTTTTGGTGCTAACGAGAATTCATAATACCATTGTTTATTATATAGCAGGTCTTGTGTCTTAGCTGCTTCTTGAATTTCTTTAGGTAAGCGTTTATATTTCTGCCCTTCGATTGTACCAAAACTAGCAAAAAACTCTTCTTCTGCTAAAATTGCTTTTAATTTTTGATTGTGCTTGATTATATGCGTTCTTATTTTTTGTATTTGCTCTTTATCAGGCATATACACTCCTCCAAATATTGCCAGACGTTCTGGATTGAGTTCTATATACATGCCTGGGTAGGATTTATCTTTACGTCCTGTTTTAGATATAATTGCCGAGTTAAAAAGTTTATAGGGAGTTTTATCTTTTGAAAAACGCACATCTCTATTAATTCTAAAAATGGCTTGCTTGGGCTCAATAACAACTTCATGATCCATCTCATTTACAGCAGCAATAACATCTGCAATAAAAATTTTGAATGGTTCCCTAACGACGTTTTCATATCTTTTTCGATTTTCGTCAAACCAGTCTTTGTGATTGTTAGCAGCCAGTTCTTTAAAGAAATCTAAATAATCTTTCGTGAAATAGGTCATAGTAGTTAAATTTTAGACCTTAAAGATAAAGAGAATTATTTGATAACTGATTTTACTATCTGTATTAATGATTCTCTAAAATATACTAGTTAGAATCTCTATAGTACACCTTTTTATACTATTGACAATTTTAGTTATAATGCCTAAAAGGTATAGGAAACTGATCCAGAAAAATTAGCTTTTGGCATAGGCACTAGATTTGTTTCAGTATATGTTTCGTCAAAAATATTATTTGCTTTTGCACTTAGCTGCCACTTTTTAACAGACAGAATTAAAGCTACATCAACTAACTGATAGCTGTATCCATCTGTACGTTCAACATATCTATAAGAAATATTTTGTTGCAAATTTGGGATAAAACTTGTTTGTAGTTGACTGGTAAATTGATGTTTAAAGCTATTTAAACTATACCTTGAAAAGGCAATATCGTTGTCTAAAATAACATCTTTTAAATAAGTATAGTTTATCCTTAAATTTTGATCTAATTCATTGATGTAAAAGTCATACTTACTTTGAAATTCAATACCTTGTGTTTGTATTTCACTAAAATTTCTTGCTTCCCATTTAGCTTCTTCTGTATCTTTTGTCCAATCAATTAAATCGGTTGAAACTCGATCAAAATAGGCAACGTTAAACGTTAAATTATCAAAATTTAGATACAATCCTCCTTCAAAAGTTTGTGCTTTCTCAGGCTTTAAATTAGGATTACCTTGTTCTATTGAGCTTTCATAAAACAAGTCTGTATAGGTAGGAATCCTACTCGTATAACCAAAATTCGTATAAAGTTTAACCTGCTTTGAAAATCGATACCCAACATCAATTCCTGGATACATAAATTCTTTAAAATCTGAATAATAAGCAAGGGCAAATCCGGGTGTTATATCTAGCTTATTCTCAAGAAATTGAAAGCGATGCTCTAAAAAGACGGTTGTTGAAAACCGTTGATGATCGCCAAGATTATTACTAACTAAATAACCCTGATTTAGATCAATACCAAGTCCGGTTTTACCAAGACTATTTGTTTGTGTTGCATCGACTGTCAATCCTATTTTATTATTGATGTGTAGGTTTCGATAAAAATTAGGATCCTGTCTTAATAACAAGTACATATCTTGGTTTCGTCGCCAATAAGAACTCGTATTTATATTCCACATTTTGGCTTGAAAACTCTTTTTCAGAGACACTAAATGTGTTTGTGTTTCTTCATACTGATCTTTATAATTTGGGCTTGCATAAAACCCGTTAGCGCCAAACTTACGTTGTCCATATGAAACTAGCATTTCGTAATCCTTCCATTTTGTTTTGAAAAAAGTATTCCAATTCTCAAAATCAGTATTATAGCGATACCCTTCAGATTGTTGTTTATTAATTTGAAAAAGCACCGAACCATTATCAGTTAGCTGCTGCATCCCAAAACTGGCTCCGATATTTTCAAAAGAGCCAACGCTTAAATTAACTTTTAGTTTGTCTTCATACACTTTTTTACTGACAATATTGATTGCACCATTCATCGCATTTTGACCATAAATTCTGGCAGCTGGACCTTTGATTACTTCAATTCTTTCTATATTATCCAAACTTATAATACCATTCATTGTATGATGACCTGTTTGCATATCATCCATCTTTATCCCATCCATTAACAATAAAACTTGGTTAAAGCTACCTCCTCTAATATAGAGATCAGATTGCATTCCATCAATGCCTCTACGGCGGATGTCAACTCCGATAACTTGTTGTAGTACTTCGTCTAAAGTTTTAACGGGCATTTTACTAATAGTATTTGCTGTAATAATAGAGACAGTATGAGATTTCTCAGCAAAAGGGATTGCTATGCGTTGGGTCTCAATGATTACTTCATCGATTTTATTGATAGAATCATTTTCTATTTGTCCATTACTATGCAAATGCACAAGAAAATACAAAATAAAAAAAAGGATGTTATTTTTCATTCTATTTAGTTTAGTTAGTAGTGTTTGCAAAGCTATCAAAAAGGAACATTTACACATAAAAAAACACCAAATAAATTTGGTGTTTTTTATAACTTTAAGATTTACTATTTAAGCTTGACCTGCAGGTCCAAAATTCATTGGAATGCTGGGTTGTTTATCATAATCTTTTATTTCTCCATGCTGTTGCTCAAACTTCTTAACATTATCAGCTAAGGCTTTAGCAAGACGTTTAGCGTGTTGAGGCGTTAAAACAATTCTTGATTTCACCTTTGCTTTAGGTCTCCCTGGCATAATGCTAATAAAATCTAACACAAACTCAGAAACTGAATGATTGATAATGGCTAAATTTGAATAGATTCCTTCTGCAATTTCATCAGGTAATTCAATATTCAACTGACCTTCTTTTGGTTTTTCTTGATCGCTCATCTTATTTTTCCATTTCTTGAGTTACTGCATCCATTTCATCTTGTGAACCAACAATATAATTATCATAGTCACGCATACCTGTACCTGCAGGAATTCTTTTACCTACAATTACATTTTCTTTTAGACCTTCTAAGTAATCTATCTTACCGCTTACAGCAGCTTGATTTAATACTTTAGTTGTTTCTTGGAACGATGCTGCCGAGATAAATGATTTTGTTTGCAGTGATGCACGTGTAATACCTTGTACAACTTGCTCAGCAGTTGCAGGATTTGCATCTCTTGCATCAATCAAATTTTTATCGTTTCTACGTAAAGCAGAGTTAGCATCACGTAACTGACGCGCACTAATTAATTGTCCTTGTTTCAATTCATCAGAATCGCCTGCATCTTCTATAATTTTCATCCCAAAGATTCGATCATTTTCTTCGATGAAATCATTTTTATGGACCAATTGGTTTTCTAAGAATAATGTATCACCCGAATCAATAATTTTAACTTTACGCATCATTTGACGGACGACAACCTCAAAGTGTTTGTCATTAATTTTTACACCTTGTAAACGATACACCTCTTGTATTTCATTTACTAGATACTCTTGTAGTTTAGATGGTCCTTGAATACGTAAAATATCTGCAGGAGTAACGGCACCATCAGATAATGGCATACCACCACGGATGAAATCATTTTCTTGCACTAATATTTGATTGGATAATTTTACCAAGTATTTCTTGATATCACCTGCTTTGGTTTCTACAATAATCTCACGATTACCTCTTTTAATTTTACCAAAAGATACTACTCCATCTACTTCAGAAACCACAGCTGGGTTAGAAGGATTACGTGCTTCAAAAAGTTCAGTTACCCTTGGTAAACCTCCTGTAATATCACCTGCTTTACCAGCTGATCGTGGAATTTTCACCAACACTTTCCCTGCTTTTACTTTTTCGTTATCGTCGATAATCAAATGTGAACCTACTGGTAGATTATAAGAACGTAACACATTACCTTTTGTATCTAAAACATTTAAAGCTGGTATAACTTTCTTGTTTTTTGATTCTGTAATAATTTTTTCTTTAAACCCAGTTTGTTCATCAATCTCAATTTTGAAATTGATTCCTTTTTGAATATTTTCAAATTGAAGTTTCCCTGCAAATTCAGAAACAATTACACCATTGTGCGGATCCCATTTACAAACAACATCTCCTGTCTTGATTTTTTTCTTTCCTTCTAAATAATATTCAGAACCATAAGGAATATTTTTAACACTTAAAACAATCCCTGTTTTTGGATCAGAAATTTTGATTTCGGCAGTTCTCGAAACAACAATATTACTTTTTTCTCCTGCTTCATTCTCTCCTTTAATGGTCTTAAGCTCTGTTACCTCAATATTACCATCAAATTTAGAAATCAATTTATTCTCCTCAGAAACATTTCCTGCTACACCTCCAACGTGGAATGTTCTTAATGTTAATTGTGTACCTGGCTCACCAATTGATTGTGCTGCAATAACTCCTACAGCTTCACCTTTTTGAACCATTTTATTAGTCGCTAAACTACGACCATAACATTTCGTACAGATTCCTCTTTTTGCTTCACAAGTTAAAGCAGAACGAACTTCTACAGATTCTATAGGTGAATTGGAAATTTTTTCAACCACTTCATCATCAATTTCTGCTCCAGCTTCAACCAATATCTCATCGGTTTGTGGATGGTACACATCATGTAAAGAAATACGTCCTAAAATACGTTCTCCAAGAGATTCTACTATTTCATCATTCTTTTTTAATGCAAACACTTCTAATCCACGTAATGTGCCACAATCTTCTTCATTAATTATCACATCTTGAGATACATCTACTAAACGACGTGTTAAATAACCCGCATCGGCTGTTTTTAGTGCTGTATCGGCTAGACCTTTACGAGCACCGTGCGTAGAGATAAAATATTCTAGAATTGATAATCCTTCTTTAAAGTTAGAGATAATCGGATTTTCAATAATATCACCACCAGCTGCAGTAGATTTTTTTGGTTTTGCCATCAAACCACGCATTCCTGTTAACTGACGAATTTGATCTTTAGAACCCCTTGCACCAGAATCTAACATCATAAACACTGAGTTAAAGCCTTGTTGGTCTTCACGTAAACGCTTCATTGACAATTCGGTCAACTCATTATTTGCAGCTGTCCAAACATCAATTACTTGATTATAACGTTCTTTTTGACTCAATAAACCAAAGTTGTGATTATCAACAATACCATCTACTTTTTTACGAGCATCTGCTACCATTGCTTCTTTTTCTTTTGGAATAATGATATCTCCAAGACTAAATGAAAGACCTCCTTTAAATGCAAAGGTGTACCCCATTGTTTTAATCTCATCCAAGAAATTGGCTGTAGTGGGTATGCTGGTTGCTTTTAAAATATCACCAATAATGTTTCGTAATGATTTTTTATTTAAAACTTCATTGATATAACCAGCCTCTTCAGGCACTACTTCATTTACTAAAACACGACCTACCGTTGTGTCAATAATTCGTGTTACGACCTCGCCATTTTCATCTAAATCTTTGGTACGAACTTTTATTCCTGCATTTAGATCGATCGCTTTTTCATTAAAAGCAATAATTACTTCTTCTGGTGAATAGAATGTCATTCCTTCACCTTTTACTTTGTTTTCTTTTGTTGATTTACGTTCCTTGGTCATATAGTACAGACCCAGAATCATATCTTGTGAAGGCACTGTAATAGGAGCACCATTCGCAGGATTTAAGATACTATGAGAGGCTAACAACAACATCTGCGCTTCAAGAATTGCCTCTGGACCTAATGGTAAATGTACTGCCATTTGATCTCCATCAAAATCCGCGTTAAATGCTGTACAGGTTAATGGGTGTAATTGTATGGCTTTCCCTTCAATCATCTTTGGTTGGAAAGCTTGTATTCCTAAACGGTGTAATGTTGGCGCACGATTCAGTAAAACTGGATGTCCTTTTATTACATTTTCTAGAATATCCCAAACAACTGGTTCTTTGCGATCGATTATTTTTTTAGCTGTTTTAACAGTCTTTACAATACCTCTTTCAATCAATTTTCTGATTACAAAAGGTTTGTATAACTCTGCCGCCATATCTTTTGGCAAACCACATTCATGTAATTTTAAACTTGGTCCGACAACAATTACAGAACGTGCTGAATAATCAACCCTTTTCCCTAATAAGTTTTGACGGAAACGACCTTGTTTCCCTTTTAATGAATCAGATAAAGACTTTAATGGTCTGTTGTTAGCCGTTTTTACAGCAGATGACTTACGTGTGTTATCAAATAATGAATCTACTGATTCTTGTAACATCCGTTTTTCATTTCGTAAAATTACTTCAGGAGCTTTAATTTCCATTAATCGTTTTAAACGATTATTACGAATGATTACACGACGGTATAAATCATTTAAATCAGAAGTTGCAAATCGTCCTCCATCTAGTGGTACCAACGGTCTTAATTCTGGTGGAATCACAGGGACAACTTTCATAATCATCCACTCTGGTTTATTCTCTCTATTTTTATGAGAATCACGTAATGCCTCAACTACATTTAAACGTTTTAACGCTTCTGTTTTACGTTGCTTAGATGTTTCGTTATTGGCTTTGTGTCTTAACTCGTAAGAAAGTTCTGTTAAATCGATGCGTCCTAATAAATCTATTAGACATTCAGCACCCATTTTAGCGATAAACTTATCAGGATCACTCTCATCAAGATATTGATTTTCTTGAGGAAGTGTTTCCATGATATCCATGTACTCTTCTTCTGTTAAGAAATCCATCTTGTTTAAGACTTCACCTTCTGCATTTTTTGCGATACCTGGCTGAATTACTACATATCTTTCGTAGTAAATAATCATATCCAGTTTTTTAGATGGCAATCCTAATAGATAACCCATCTTATTTGGTAGAGATTTAAAATACCATATATGCGCTACGGGAACTACTAAATTTATGTGCCCAACACGCTCTCTACGTACTTTTTTCTCGGTAACTTCTACCCCACATTTATCACAAACAATTCCTTTATAACGGATTCTTTTGTATTTTCCACAAGCACATTCATAATCCTTTACAGGGCCAAAAATACGTTCACAGAATAAACCATCGCGTTCAGGTTTGTGTGTACGATAATTGATTGTTTCTGGTTTAATTACTTCTCCTTTAGATTCTTTTAGAATCTTTTCAGGAGACATTAAGCCAATTGTTATTTTATTGAATTTTTTTACAGTATATTTTTCGTTTCTTCTTGCCATAATGGTTTGTCTAATTTAATGACTTATTCCTCTAAAGTAACATCTAATCCTAATCCTTTTAGTTCATGCATTAATACATTGAACGACTCAGGTAATCCTGGTTCAGGCATTGGTTCACCTTTTACAATGGACTCATATGTTTTG
>Ga0209633_10001505_pt1 | contig 23790 bp, 24 predicted proteins | sample Cruoilmetagenom1_FD_187290 | JGI IMG/M metagenome (GOLD analysis project Ga0209633, IMG submission 187290) | Oil polluted marine microbial communities from Coal Oil Point, Santa Barbara, California, USA - Sample 1 (SPAdes) (version 2) | ecosystem: Environmental > Aquatic > Marine > Oil seeps ...
CAACTGTTACATCAGACGACATAAAAATATATTTTGCATCTACATTTAGAAACCATTTATCATTTAGGTCATAATCAAAACCTCCTTGAAATGCAAGTCCGAAACTACTATCATAATCAACATCTATAATGGTATTACCGGCATCAACATTATAAAATATAGTATAATTTATACCTGCACCTAAATAAGGTCTAAACCCTTCAGTAGAAAAATGGTATTGTGCTAATAATGTTGGAGGCAGTACCCAAACACTACCTAGGTCAACATCAACGCTGGAAGGTAATAAAACTCCTGTTAAATCTGAACCAACTGTATTTACATCATGCTTAGATGTAGCTAAAATTAATTCAGCTGACCAATTTTCTGTAAAAAAGTAGGTAAAATCTAATTCAGGAACAAAAGCCGTAGAAATTTCAACATCCCCGCCAATAACTTCAATTTTAGCACTTTCATTCGGTATAACAGCTATACCTCGAAGTCGTATTTGCCATCTACTAAAATCTTTTGAATTATCGGTATCATTTTGCTGCGAATAAACAGAAAATGAGAAGGTTAATAACACCACTAAACTTAATACTATTTTTTTCATAATTTTGAATTTAAATTAAATAACTTTCGTCAAAACTAGGATGGAAAAACCCTTAAGAACATGACAATTATCATAAAATGATATTTATCTTTTTCTAAAAACAAGTATCTTAAAAAATTGTCATCTTATACCCCAAATTATAATAGCACTAAAAATATATTCACTTAATTATCATTTTCTTGACAATTCTAAATGTTTCTGGTATTTATAATAATGCACCTATCATTTAATAATATCAACTTCTATTATCCATTTAATAATTAAACTACTGACAATCAGACGACAATATGTCATTTTTTAATCAATTATGCTGACAAAATAACATAAAATAAGCCTTGGTATTTTATTTGTTCTATACTTCAAAATAAAAATAAGTTTAATTAAAATATAAATATTATGTTAGTAAAAAGTAAAAGTAATCCGGTATTACCGTCCATATTAGACGACATTTTTAGTACTGATAGCCATCGTGGATGGAGAAATACCAATTTTTCAGATACAGATACTACGCTTCCTGCTGTAAATATTAAAGAAAATGAAGATGAGTTTAAGGTTGAATTAGCGGTACCCGGCATGAATAAAAAAGATTTTCAAATTGATTTAGAAAATGACGTTTTAACAATTTTTTCAGAGAAAAAAGAAGAAAATGAAGCCTCTAAAGACAATTACACCCGTAAAGAATATAGCTATCAATCTTTTAAAAGAAGTTTTAATTTACCAAAAAATGTCGTAAACAGCGATAAAATTAAAGCTAGCTATATTAATGGCGAGTTAATTATTGCTATTCCAAAACGCGAAGAGGCAAAACCAAAACCAGCTAGATTAATTGAAGTTAAATAAATAAATACGGAGCGTTATGAATACATAACGCTCTTTTTTTATCGTTTTTTAAAAGTTAGAAAACTATATATAAAATCTAACTTTGTATTTCCTTTTATTATAAAAGAGATTTAAAATGGCTAGCTTTGCACCAATGCAACCAAAAATAAATATTAAGAATAAAAAAGCTCGTTTTGAATATGAAATTTTAGACACCTACGTGGCTGGTATTCAATTAACCGGTACCGAAATAAAGTCTATTAGAGCTAGCAAAGCACGTATTACTGAAAGTTTTTGTGAGTTTAATGATAAAGGCGAACTTTTTGCGATTAATATGTATATAGAAGAGTATATCAATGGTAATATATACAATCATCAACCCAAAAGTGAACGCCGACTCCTACTCAATAAAAGAGAATTAAAAAAGCTTCAAAAAGAGGTTCAGAATGTAGGACTCACCATTATTCCACTAAAATTATTTTTAACGGATAAAGGTTGGGCAAAACTTCAAATTGCCTTATGTAAGGGTAAAAAATTATATGATAAAAGAGAAACCTTAAAGGACAGAGATAACAAACGTAATTTAGATCGAATAAAAAAAGATTTTAAATGAAGCTAAGTTCTTTTTTACAACTTGTTAGATGGAAGAATTTGGTAATGATTGCTTTTATACAATTACTGTTTAAATATATATACTTTCCTATATTCTCAGTAGACACTGCACTTTCTAACTTTAACTTTTTAATATTGGTATTTACAACACTAATAATAGCCGCCGCCGGGTACATTATTAATGATATCTATGATATTCAGGCCGATATCATTAACAAACCCACAAAAGTGTTGGTAAGTCGAGAAATAACAAAAAAACAGGCAAATTTTTTATATAATATATTTAATGCCATAGGCCTGTTAAGTGGACTTTATGTTGCATATACTATTGATAAATTATCTTTTGTGGCCATTTTTGTCATCACCATTCTACTCTTAAAGGTGTATAATTCTGATTTTAAAAAAAGACCATTTATTGGTAATATTGTGGTTTCATTATTAGTCTCATTAAGTATTTTAATAGTAGGTATTTTTGATATTATACCTATGGTTACTGAAACCAACGCTGTTGATCAGTATTATGCATTTAGAGTATTAATAGATTATGCTGCATTTGCATTTATGTTAATGCTATTACGCGAAATGGTTAAAGATGTAGAAGATGTAAATGGCGATAAGCATATGAAAATGAAAACAATACCAATTATTCTTGGTAGAAAAAGAGCCAATCTTATTATATTTATATTAAGCTTTATTCCACTTGTATTAATTACTTTTTATAGTTTTAATAGTTTTTCTAATGTCCCATTTATTTTGGCCTATATGCTTATTGTAGTCTTAATACCACTACTTTATTTTATGACTAAGATTTTATATGCAAAGACAAAAAAAGATTATATCAATGCCAGTAAATTATTAAAAATTATCATGTTACTGGGTATGCTTTCCATAGTTTTTATTTCACTAACAATTTATTATGCTGACAGATAAGTTAAAAAATTACAAAATATTATTAGCCTCTAAATCACCTAGGAGACAACAGTTCTTAAAAGATCTAGGTTTAACATTTACAACGATAGCTATAGATGTAGAAGAGATTTATCCAAAATATTTACATGGTAATGAAATTACTTGTTTCTTGGCAGAACTTAAAGCAGATGCTTTTGAAAATGAATTAAAAGACAATGAAATTTTAATCACAGCAGATACCATAGTACGGGTCTCAGGCAAAATTTTAGGAAAACCTAAGGATGCGGAAGATGCTAAAAAAATGCTAGGATTATTATCAGACACACAGCATGAAGTAATTACATCTGTATGCATTAGAACACATACTGCCACAAAAACCATTAGTGATACTACTACTGTTCATTTTAAAAAATTGACAGCTGAAGAAATCAATTTTTATATTGAGAATTTCAAACCATTTGATAAAGCCGGAGCCTATGGTGTTCAAGAATGGTTGGGTTATATAGCTGTTAAAAAAATTGAAGGTAGTTTTTATACAGTTATGGGTTTTCCTGTTCATAAGTTCTATAAAGAAATGATGAAATTTTAATGGTAAAAACTTTGCAATTGATATTTTTGTTTTAAATTATTTTTAATAGACTAAAACACATGAAAAAATATACATATACTGAAAAAAAGGATACCCGTTCAGGGTTTGGAGCCGGATTGGCAGAATTGGGTAAAACAAATCCGAATGTTGTTGCTTTATGTGCTGATTTAATTGGTTCATTAAAAATGGATGAATTCATAAAAAATAATCCAGAAAGATTTTTTCAAGTAGGTATTGCTGAAGCTAATATGATGGGTATAGCAGCAGGATTGACCATAGGTGGTAAAATACCTTTTACCGGAACTTTCGCAAATTTTTCTACAGGTAGGGTATATGATCAGATTAGACAATCAATTGCCTATTCTCATAAAAATGTAAAAATATGTGCTTCACATGCAGGATTAACCTTAGGTGAAGATGGTGCTACGCATCAAATATTAGAAGATATAGGCCTCATGAAAATGTTACCTGGAATGACGGTAATTAATACGTGCGATTATAATCAAACCAAAGCAGCAACCATTGCCATTGCAGATCATAAAGGCCCTGTTTATTTGCGCTTTGGAAGACCTGCTGTACCCATATTTACCGATCCTGATCAAAAATTTGAAATTGGTAAAGCGGTACAACTTACGGAAGGAAAAGATGTGACCATAGTAGCTACAGGTCATTTGGTTTGGGAGGCTTTACAAGCTTCAGAGGTCTTAGAATCCATGGGTATTGCTTCAGAAGTAATTAATATTCACACTATTAAACCTTTAGATGAAGCAGCTATTTTAAATTCTGTTAAAAAAACTGGTTGTATAGTAACTGCAGAAGAACATAATTATTATGGTGGATTGGGTGAAAGTGTTGCCAGAACCTTGGCAGAACAATTTCCTACACCACAGGAATTTATTGCTACCCAAGATACTTTTGGAGAATCAGGTACTCCTGCACAATTGATGGAAAAATATGGTCTAAATAGCAATGCTATTGTAGCAGCGGTTAAAAAAGTAATCAGAAGAAAATAGTTTATTTTACGCAACGTCAATTGTATTTTTCATCTTACTAATAAAACTGTTTGATATGAAAAAAATAATTTTAATTTTTTTGTTGGTAGTAGCTTCTAATCTATTGAAAGCTCAAATTGATTTAGATTATGGTTTTAAAGGTGGTTTAAATTATAATGCCAATGGCGATTTAAATATAACCGGAGGTTTTGGAGGCTTTAATGAAGATGTAAATAGCAATAGTGAAATTGGCTATCACTTGGGTATTTTTACGAAAATTAATTTTGATAAATTCTACCTTAGACCTGAATTGGTCTATACCAAAACCAAAAGCTCTTATGAGCATCAAACATTACAGGAAACCGATTTTAAACTAACTACCTTAGACATACCCATTTTGTTGGGCTATGAATTGATAAAACCGGTAAGTGTTTTTGCCGGCCCCTATTTTCAATATATTTTTTATACTGATTTTAGTGATGCATTTGATTTGGAATTGGAAAAGGATATTGGGGTAGGATTAAGTTTTGGTGCGGCTGTTCAAATTGACAGATTGGGGTTTGACATTAGGTACAACACCGGATTATCAAAAAATTCTGCATCTTATACTGATGATTTACCTGTAGATGGTTTAGCATATGCTATAGATACAAAATCAAAACAGTTGATATTAAGTGTGTTTTTTCAATTAAAATAAAATAGCCAACCAAGCTCAATCTATCATTTTTAAAGGGATTTTAAGTATTGCATACATAATTTAACATTTTTGAGTTATCAACAATTTGCATATTGGCTCGACTTTTGCGTTTTATAGTTAGAATTTTAACTAAAAATTAATTATTATGAGAAAATTAGTATTAACCATACTAACCCTTACCTTAACAACCACATTTTTATTTGCCCAAAATATCGACTTTGGAGCAAAAGCCGGATTAAATTACAACTTCGGAGGAGATCTAAAGGAGTTCATTGATGATCTAGGCACTAGCGGTGAAGACATTATTACCGGAGCTGACAACAGAGCGGGTTATCATGTTGGATTTTGGATGAAAGCTCATTTTTTAGGTTTGTATCTTAGGCCAGAAGTGATCTACACAGAATTGAATAACACTTACGTTAGTCAAAGTAGTTTAACTACCGATTTTAAGACAAAAAAATTAGATATTCCTATTTTGATTGGTACTAAAATTATTGGACCGGTACATTTCTATGCAGGACCTTCATTACAATATATCTTAAAATCTGATTTTAGTAGTTCTGAAATTGGCAATATAGATACTAAAGATTTTACTGTTGGATTACAAATAGGTACAGGTGTTGAATTAGGTAGATTAGGAATTGATGTGAGATGGGAAAAAGGTTTCTCTAATGATTTAGATGGAAAATTCTTAACTACGGATATAAATGTAGACAATAGGCCTAATCAGATTGTATTTGGTCTTTCCTATAGATTTAATGATAGAAGACGTTAGGTATTAGACGTTAAAAAAATAAAATCCTCAATTTGTTATATAGATTGAGGATTTTTATTTACAATTATTAATGTTTATAAAACCTATAAAAATTAGCTTCCTAACCGCATTTCAATTGCAAGGAATTAACGCATTAAAACACGCTAAAATGTACGTTTTCTGTTTACTATGAATCTGCATCTAAATAGTTAGGTGTACCATCTCCATCACTATCATCATTTGTAGGATCTCCATCTTCATTAGCATCTTCATCTCTGGTTAGAATACCATCACCATCATCGTCTATATCAAGATAATCAGGAGCATTATCTCCATCGGTATCATCATTATTAGCATTTCCATCTCCATTAATATCTTCAATATTCGACAAGACCAGGTCATTATCATGATCTGCCCTTTCTACTAATCCTAATTTTATATGAAAAATTAAAGATTTATTTACTCCAATATTGGCAGTTCCAAAGTTAGCATAAGCCAGACCTGAAGGGATAAACATAATACCATTACCGGTATCTTCAAATTTTAACGGCTTACCCGCTTCACTTATATTGGTGCCATCTTTATATTTTATGAATCCATGGCTCCATCCTCTGATCACACTAGTTAATGGCAACCATGTATACGCTAACCTTTCATCAAATTTTGTGCTATCCAATAAAAACCCTCTATAATTTACCAAAACCGAATCGGTTTTAGTAGGTGAATTGTTCAATCCCACATTTTCTATATAATGATATAAATTATATTTAACATCATCTTCCGTAACCTCTTGTTTTTGAATAGTAGAAAATAATGAAGGTTCATTATTCATTATCGTATCAATTGTACCAAAAACTTCATCGTCTACAGCCGGTATATAGTAATGTGATTGCAAATAAGCAACCAATTCATCATCATCTAATAAGGCCTGAGCCACTGGATCATGTGGTATGGTATTGTCATCATCTTTATTACATGATAAAAAAGCAATAAATAATATTAAAATGGGCAAACTAAAATTTAATTTCAACTTCATCTATTTTTATTTTTGAGCGTGCAATTTACAGCTATTTTCTAATAAACCTCATTCAAAATTTGATTTAACAAAATTTTATTATGCCACATTTGACATCTTTAAATAGTTTAGGCTAACGCCTAATGTATTTAAGTTGATTTAGTGTTTTTTTAACAAGGGCGAATGTGCCCAATTGGTAGTTTCATTTAAGCATTAACAAACCGCTCTAAAAAGTCGCCTACATAATAAGCCACTAATGCTGCTACTATACCCATCAAAATTGTTGTTGTTGTACTAATTAACTTATTTTTATGGTTAACGACTCCTTTTAGATATCCAATAATACCAAAAGCGAGTAAAGTTAAAACTGAAGACCAAACGAGTAAGTTTGCCTCTTGTTTATTAAAATAATCAAAAACATAAATTAACAATGGAACTAATCCCAATACTATAAAAGAAATAAACGTAATTGCTCCAATCTTAAAAGGAGATTTATCGCTTTCCATCATACCTAATTCCTCTTTCATCATCACATCTACCCAACGATCATCATCAGAAATAATAACGGCTACAACTTGTTCTAAAAGTTCACCCTCAAAACCTTTTCCTTGGTAAATATCTCTTATTTCTTGTATTTCCTTTTCGCGTAAATGTTCAATTTCCCAATACTCTATTTTTTTATGTTTATCGTAATTATCCTTTTCTGATTTTGCAGATAAATAAGCCCCAATAGACATGGCAAACCCATCAGCAAACAGATTTGCAAAACCTAAAATAATTATTACAGCAGAATCCAATCCTGCTCCGGCAGCACCTGCAACAACTGCAAAAGTAGTTATACTACCATCAATTCCTCCGTAAACAAATTCGCCTAGATAATCTTGAAATTTATTGACAAAAGCATTTGTATTACCATGTGCCTTATTCTCTATTTGTGTATTGGGCATAATTATCTAGTTAAAAGCAATCTTACATTGGTGTTTTTTGCCCAAACTTCATGGATTTCTCCTTTGGGTAATATTATAGCGTCATTTACCTTTAGTATATGGATTTTTCCGCCTAATGTCAATTCACATTCACCTTCAATTACTTGTAAAAAAGCATCTATTGGTGTACTATGCTCGGCCAAACCTTGGCCTTTTTTAAAAGCCAGTTGCAATATAGAACAATTCTCATTTTTAAATACCGATTTGATTTGCTTAGTATCTGCATATTCTAAAACCTTTGATATTTCAATTTTACTAAATGCTTTCATTTATTTCGATTTAATTATTCTGACCATTTCTTTTACCATTACCTCGTCCTTTTCCTTTTCCGTTGCCCATGCCATTGCCTTCTCCACCATGCTCTTCCTCAAAATGAGCCTCAAACCAATCTGGTCTTTCTATCTCATTATCATATATATAAGTCGCTATTTTTTTTAGATCATCTTCATTAAAAACTTGCTTTGGCATTACCTTAAATTGCTTTACAGCACCACGCATTAATGCATTTTCTTCTTTTGGATCTTTTGACCAATTTACCATAGCTTCAACAAAACTCTCTTTAGTACTATACCCCATCTTATAACGTCTTTTAACCGCTACCATTGGAGGGGCAATAATGTCGTCATGTGATTTACTGGTAACGCTATGACAGGCATAACAATTGGTTTTAAATAAAGTATAACCCTCAGACTGTAAAGATTCTGTTTTATTAATAGCAACGATTTCAGATGTAGAGGTATCCTTATTTTCTTTTTTATTACAGCTTAGCAAAAGAAATGCGGTAATTATTATCAATAAAATATATGATTTCATATCGTTTTTTTAATTATTAATATTGATGTATTCATGAATAACCTTGTAACAAAACTTTATCAAAGATAAGTTTATTTTTTGTTTTTAACTATCGCCCACACTGTTCATTTGTACCATTAATAATATCTGTAAATGTGTCCAGTGAAATATATTGTGGTACATAATTAAATCCGTTAGAGACCAAAAGATCAATATAACTTCTCAAGTGATTTCTTGAACCACATTTCAATTTACTATATATATTTAATAAATCTGTTTTTGTTGTTCTAGATTCAAGATCATCAAGATCATTAATATCTAAATCTTCAATAATAGCACCTACTTTATAAGCTTCAACTAAAGATATATCTGATTGTGCAGTCAAATTATTATATAAAGTCTGTAATTCTTGGTTTGAAAACAGGCCTCTTTCTGCGGAAGCCGGATCAGCAAGTTGATATGAATTCAACAACACGAGCACTTGATCCATATGTTGTTGTTCACTACCTGCAATACTATTAAAGATAGTTTTTCCATATTTATCATAAGAAAACAAATAAACATCTCTGGCTAATTTTTCTTCTTCCCTAGAAAATTTTAGGTCATTTTCCTCTTGTTGGGTTAAAGTGACTTTTTGTATCTCAGCATCATCATCATCTGAACAACTACTCATTGTTGTAAAAATAATTACAAAAGCCAATAATACTATTTTTTTACCCGAAAATAATCTATTTACATTAACGAGATTTAGATTTTTTTTTGAAAAATTCATATGTTTTATATTTTTTATGCTATGTGGTTAATGCCACAAAAATAATACCCAGAATCATCGGAATGAGCAACTTAAGTTACATTAGCTTACTAAATAACACCAACTAAAATAATTAACATAAAAAAATGGATTGCATTTAAAAAATACAATCCATTTTTATAAGAAATTAAATTCTAATTATTTATTTAAAAACAATCTTACGCATACGTAAATTTTGAGGGGTAACTTCTAAATACTCATCATCTTTTATATATTCCATACATTCTTCTAAAGAGAAATCAACTTTCGGGAATATTTTTGCAGCATCATCTGCTCCAGAGCTTCTAACATTAGACAATTTCTTTCCTTTAATCAAATTTACAGCCATATCATCTTGTCTACTATTTTCTCCAACAACCTGGCCTTTATAAATTTCTTGATTTGCATCAATAAAGAATTTACCTCTATCTTGTAATCTATCAATAGCATATGCTGTTGCTTTACCCGCTTCAGAAGAAACAATTGCACCATTTACAACATCGCTAAACTCACCTTTAAACACATCATATCCACGTAAACGGTGATTTACGATAGCCTCACCTGCAGTAGCTGTTAATAATCTATTACGCAATCCTATAATTCCACGAGAAGGAATATCGAATTCTAAATGTTGTAAATCTCCTTTAGGTTCCATCACTAATAGATCTCCTTTTCGTAAGGTTACCAAATTAATTACTTTACTGGAAGATGCTTCAGGAACATCTACTACCATGGTCTCATAAGGTTCACATTTTTGTCCATCAATTTCTTTAAATATTACCTGTGGACGGCCTACTTGTAGCTCATATCCTTCTCTACGCATGGTTTCTATCAATACTGACAAATGTAAAATTCCCCTACCAAAAACATTAAACTTATCTTCTGAATCAGTTTCTTCTACGCGTAATGCTAAGTTCTTTTCAGTTTCTTTGAATAAACGATCACGTAAATGTCTAGAAGTTACAAATTTACCTTCTTTACCAAAAAATGGAGAATTATTAATGGTAAATAACATACTCATAGTAGGTTGATCTACTTCTATTCTAGGCAGAGCTTCCGGATTATTTAGATCAGCTATTGTATCTCCAATTTCAAAACCTTCAATACCTGTAATTGCACATATATCTCCACTACGTACTTTTGAAACTTTGGCTTTACCCATGCCCTCAAAAATATGTAATTCTTTAATCCTAACTTTTTTTGTTTCACCATTTGCCTTACACAACATATAATCTTTTGCTTCTTCAAGATCTCCTCTAAATACACGACCTATAGCTATTCTCCCGGTAAAAGAAGAAAAATCTAAAGATGTAATTTGCATTTGTGGCGATCCGTCTCTATATGGAGCTTCTGGTATGGCTTCTAAAACAGCATCTAATAACGGAACAATATTATCTGTAGGATTTTTCCAATCCGTACTCATCCAACCATTTTTTGCTGAACCGTATATAGTAACAAAATCGAGTTGTTCTTCTGTGGCGTCTAATGCAAACATTAAATCGAAAACTTTTTCATGTACTATATCTGGTGTACAATTTTCTTTATCCACTTTATTGACAACAACTATGGGTGTTAAACCCAATTCAAGTGCTTTACCTAATACAAATCTTGTTTGTGGCATTGGGCCTTCAAATGCATCTACTAATAACAAAACACCGTCTGCCATTTTTAACACACGCTCTACCTCACCTCCAAAATCAGCGTGTCCGGGTGTATCAATTACATTAATCTTAACATCTTTATAAGTAACGGATACATTCTTTGAAAGAATTGTGATGCCCCTTTCTCGCTCAAGATCATTATTATCTAACAAAAGATCTTTCCTTATTTTACGGTCATCTAAAATCTTGGCTTGGTCAATAATTTTATCAACCAAAGTAGTTTTACCATGGTCAACGTGTGCGATAATTGCTATATTTCTAATAGATTGCATATTTCTTTTTTTCGAGCTGCAAAAATAGTGTTTATATTGATACCAATTCTATTTATTATTTGTTATTAGCAAAATATACAAATGCTTCATCTAATGATTACATTTTTAATGAAATTTAAGTAGTTTTACACGATGATAAAAGAGATTCAAATCCGTATTACTATTGATGAACAGAGGCAAGAAAATATTCTTTTACAAAAAGTTATTAAAATTTTAAAAATTGAAAAAACTGCTATAAATGGCATAAAAGTATTAAGAAAGTCTATTGATGCCAGAAAAAAGAACATTATTTTTAATTACAAAATAGCCGTTTATTTAAATGAAAACCTACCTAATGCCCCAGTTTATGAATTTAATTATCAGGATGTTTCCTCTGCTAAGAAAATTCATATTATAGGTTTTGGACCTGCCGGTATGTTTGCTGCCTTACGTTGTATAGAATTGGGCTATAAACCGATCGTATTAGAAAGAGGAAAAAAGGTTCGGGAAAGACGTAGGGACTTAAAGGCTATTAATCAGGATCATTTTGTCAATGAAGATTCTAATTATTGCTTTGGAGAAGGTGGTGCAGGTACTTATTCTGATGGAAAACTCTATACTAGAAGTTTAAAACGAGGTGATGTTAGGCGAGTCTTTGAAAATTTTGTTCACCATGGAGCCTCAGAACAAATTCTAATTGATGCACATCCACATATTGGCACTAATAAATTACCTAAAATAGTCGAAAATATTAGAGAAACTATATTAAAATACGGAGGTGAAATACATTTTGAAAGCAGGGTTGTTGATTTTATCATAAAAGATCATAAATTACAAACGTTACAATTACAAAACAATACTGAAATAGATGTAGAAGCTGTCATTTTAGCTACAGGTCATTCAGCTAGAGATATTTATTATTTACTACATCAAAAAAACATAGCATTAGAAGCCAAATCATTTGCTATGGGGGTTAGGGTTGAACACCCTCAACACATTATTGATACTATACAATACCATTGCAGTACTAAAAGAAATGATGTATTACCGGCTGCAGCTTATAGTTTGGCTCATCAAATTAATAATCGAGGGGTGTATTCTTTTTGTATGTGTCCGGGCGGATTTATAGTACCTGCTGCAACGGCAAATGGTGAAGTAGTAGTAAATGGGATGTCACCATCTAAGAGAAATAACCTATACGCTAATTCGGGTATTGTAGTTGAAATAAATGTTGACCAAGACCTCCCAAAGTATAATCAATTTGGAGTATTGAAGGGATTAGAGTATCAAAAGGATTTAGAAAAACTAGCTTTTACTTCTGGTGGTAGAAGTCAAAGTGCTCCGGCACAGAGATTGACCGACTTTGTTGAAGGGAGAATGTCTAATAATTTGAATCCTTGTTCCTATCAACCAGGTTTAAAATCAGCTCCTTTACATTCATTATTGCCAAAAATTATTGGAGGTAGATTAAGATCCGGATTTAAGATATTTGGAGAAAAAATGAGAGGATATTATACTGAAGAAGCCAATGTTCTTGGGGTGGAGTCTAGAACCTCATCTCCTGTAAAAATCCCAAGGAAAACTAATTTAGAACATCCTGAAATTCAAGGATTATTTCCTTGTGGTGAAGGCGGCGGATATGCGGGCGGTATTGTCTCTGCTGCGATGGATGGTGAACGTTGTGTTGAAGCAGCAATAAAAATTATTAAATAAGACAGAAAATTATGTTTTCTTTTTTTTGAAAACACCCTACCCCCTCGTATTTTAGATGAAAACGGACTGTAATTTAATCAGATGTAGCTTTTTTACACATCTTAATAAAGTTAAGTCTAAAAAATTAACAAAATATGGAAGAATTTAGGTCAATTTTCAGAAAATAGAAAAAATCGAAATGAGTGCATTTAAAAATAAAAACGTAACTTTAAAAAAAATTAAGCCAATCACCTAATAATGAATCCAATAAAAATTTTCATAGTTGAAGATGAAATGATTATTGCGGCCAATATCTCCCTACAACTAACTAACTTAGGTTATCATATTGTTGGCATGGCTTCAAAAGGAGAAGTTGCTCTACTAAAGATTAAAGAAAATTTACCTGACATTGTTCTTTTAGATATCCAATTAAAAGGTGAATTAGATGGAATAGAAACTGCCAAATTACTTCAAAAGGAACATGATATTCCAATAATTTACTTAACTGCTAATGTAGATGAGGCTCATTTTAATAGAGCAAAAGATACGCATCCGTATGCTTACATCTCAAAACCATTTAAAAAATTAGATTTACAACATGCAATTGAGCTAACCATTGACCTTGTCAATCAAAGAAACTACTCGAATTATGCTCCATCCTTAATATTAGAAGATTGTATTTTTGTGAGGCATCAAGAAAAAATGACTAAGATTAGTATTAAGGATATTTATTATATTGAGGCTGAACGTAATTATTGCAGGATTTTTTCAAAAACCAAAGCATATTTATTAGTAATGACCTTAAAAGAGATTGGTGAAAAATTACCCAAAGCTCATTTTATTAGGATACATCGATCATTTATAGTAAATCTATCACAGATAGATGAAGTTGGAAGTAGTCATGTAGTAATTTCCAGAAAAACCATTCCTTTAAGTAAATTATTTAAGTCTAAATTGTTAAATCGATTACAAACCATATAACCCGAATTAGGCAGCCGTTCCAATTTTGAACTCCATAGATATACTGGTACCTTCAACTTGATCATATTTTATTGTTCCCTCTAACTGTTGTAATAGCAAGTCAATTAATTGAGTGCCAAAACCTGTTGGTCTTATTACATTATCACCTTTCCCAATACCATCATCTAGAACTTCTAATTCTAAAGTATTGGCATCAATTTTTTGTAAACCAATTTTTATATTCCCATTTCTTTTATCCGGAAAAGCATGCTTTAGGCAATTGGTTAACAATTCGTTTACAATCAATCCCAAAGGAATTGCTGTGTCAATATCCAATTCAATAGGCTTCATATCATAGGTGAAATCTATACGATCTTGAGCTCCAAATGAATCTTTTATATGTTTTCCAAGGTCAATAAAATAATCTTTCATGTTAACCGCGGCTATATTTTTACCTTGATATAACCTTTGATGGATAAGACTCATAGAATACACTCTATTTTGACACTCTTCCATGGCCACCATTACATTAGCGTCATCGATATAAGTGGTTTGAAGAGCCAATAAACTATTTACAATGCCTAAATTATTTTTTACTCGATGATGAATTTCTTTTAACAAGAATTCTTTTTCGAGATTTTGATCTTGCAACAATCTACTTTTCTTTCGGTTATTTTGATACGTTTTATATAGTATAACAAGAACTATCAATAACAAACTTGAAAAAATAATGATTAAAGTTTGTCTAAATTGTTGTCTTTCAATTTTTAATCCTTGTAATTGAATGGTATCTTCTTTTTGAGCAACTTCTAATTCTGTTTGAAGTAAAGAAATTCGATGATCAGCCTCAACCGTAAATATTTTACTTTTTAATTGATCATATTCTGCAAAAGCCGCATAAGCATCTTTATAATTATGATTTCCCGCTAAAGCTTTCCCTAGAGCTTCATATGCTTGACTTAAATAATATTCATCACCAAAATCTTTGGTTGCAATAGTAATAGATTTCTGTAAACTTTCTATTGCAGAAATATATTTTCCTTGTAAGTTCTGCAATTTTCCTATGGATAACCAAGAACGCATTAACATAAAATTATTATCCAGTAAGCTTGCGTATTTTACAGCACTATTTCCTGCCTCAGTAGCTTTATCATAATCATTTAAATGAGCATATAAATTAGCTAGAGAAATATAAATATCACTTAAATTATTATAGAACCCATATCTTTCTCCAATAACAATTGCATGCTCATAAAAACTAAGTGCTTTTTCATAATTTTTTAAAGCCAAATAGTTATTACCTACAACATATAGAGTAAAATTGTAGTCTAAATCATTCAGCCCACGTTCCTCAAATAACTTAACAGATTTGAGTCCATATTCCAATCCTTTATCAAATTTAGATTGTTTCCAAAATAAGTTACTGAGATCACTATATGCAACGGCAATTGCTTTTTTATCAAATAATTTTGTGCCTAGACTTAAAGATATTAAAGCATAGTCTGCTGCTTTAGCAATTTGACCTCTTCTTTCAAATACATATCCCAATTGTGTATTTAAAAAGGTTAAATCTGCTTCTTTTACCATATTTTTAGCCTTCTGTAAAACCAAATATGCACTATCCAATTTTTCCATTCGCAATAAAATTGCTCCTTGCGTAATATGAAATCTACCTTGCCAAAGGGTATCTTTTTGCTTTAAAGTAAGGTCCAATCCTTTATTAGTAAAAGCCAATGCTTTAGTCAAATTACGTGTATGCCAATAATACGCAAGGTCATTCAGTATAGAGAATTGAATGGTATCATTTTTAACTTTATCCAAAGCATTTTCCAAAATCTTCAAATAAGAAGCTCCAAAATTATCTGTTTCAATAAAAACTTTTTGATAAGAATTTTCTTTTTCAAAATCTATAATTTGAGCATAACAAACCATAGATTTTGAAATAATTACAACGTAAATAAAAATAGTTATCAGAAAGTATTTTTTCATGATTAAAACAATTATTTAGTTAAAAAATAGAGAAATTTAAGATTACTAATTTACAATTTATAAGTTAAGAATGGCTTTGATAAATAAAAATAGTGATTCGGACATTATAAGATAGCCTTCGTCCTATATCATTTGTAGCATGTTTTATAAACTTATTATTTAGTTGTATAAATAAAACTTACTATCACTTAAAAGATAGATACAAAGCAATAGTATATGAAAAAAGTAGCTTTGATCAACTTATTATTGTTATTGCTACTAACATGTTGTACCACACAAGATCATAAATTAAATTTGGAACATGAGAGGCTTATTGAAGCTAATATTATAAACTATTTAACCTATCAAAATGCAAAGGACAAAACTAATCTCAATACTATTATTGCAGAAAGATTTACTAGAAATATGAATGGAATTCAAATGGTTTCTAATAGAAATGAACACAAAGCGAGTTTGCAAGTTTTTATGGTAGGGTTTCCGGATATGATTGTTACCTATCCCAATAAATATATTAAAGATAATGAAGCATTCATACACTGGATCTTTACAGGTACAAATACCGGAGTTTTTGGGGACGTAAGTGCTACAGGTAAAAAGGTAAAGATTGAAGGTATATCACATCTATATTTTAACGAATATGGAAAACTAATCCAAGAAGATGTGTATTACAATGAATTGGATTTATTACAACAAATTGGTTATACACTGAATCGGCCTATAGTTGAATAATAATTTAGAATATTAACTTAAACTTATATAATTATGGATTCTTTAAAGAAAAATTACCGACTGTTAAACTCAAGATTGAAAAATAAAAAAACAAATAATGTTTTTAAAGGTAAAAATATAAAAATGACAGTAGCATTGCTAATTATATTTATGCTAAGTCCAATTTTAATGTTTACTCAAGAGGAAAGTCAAAAAAGAACATACCGAGTACATGAAGATCAAGTAAAATTATCAATGGTTGCTGAATATGAAAAAACGGTTAAAGAAGTGATCTCTTTAATGAAAAAACACAAGCTTCAAGATGAAGGCTGGATTACCCTAAACACTAATGATTCTAGGTATAGTTTTATTTCTCCAATTAAAAATATGGCTGATTTAGACAAATCTTCTTTTGTTAAAATTTTAATTGAAAAAGAGGGCAAAGAAGCTGTATACGATATTTTTGATCGCATGGATAAATGTTATGATATTGAGCTTGATTATATACTTCATCTTGACAACGACCTCACCTATATGCCAGAAGGATTTACACAAACCCCTGAAGGTCAAAACTACAGAAATAATCATATACTATATGTATCACCTGGCAATCGGAAGTCGGTAAAAGAAAAAATGAAGGCAGTTAAGGCATTGTTTGAAGAGAAAGGTTCAAAAGAATACTACCGGGTTTATAGAAGTGGATTTGGCACTGATGGGGAATATTATATGGTAGCTATTGCAGCTAAGGATCAATCTGACTATGCCAGACAATCAAATGAAAACAATGAATTAATTGGTGAAGATGGGAAAAAAGTATTAGGTCAACTATTCACAAATTTATTGAAGTATGAAAAAATAGAAGGTTGGATTCGTCCTGATTTAGGCTATGCTCCAGAAAAATAAATCTAACCAATATCTTAGCTGTCAGACTCTAGAAAATCTGAAAGTTTTTTAATCCTAAATTTAATAAAATGAAGAAATCATTTCAATTCTTATTCCTTTTGACCATCATATGTTTGGTTTCATGTAATACTAAAAACAAACAGGTTGCTACTAATATTAAAATGTATTCCAACACCTGGGATGAAATTATTAATAATAGAAAATTAGACTTTTTTAACCAGGATAATTTCGATGAGAATATAACCCTCATAATGACCCCAGAAAATGTAATTGGCATTGAGGCTGTTAAAAACTTTTATAACAACTACCTAACCGGATTTTCAGATATAGAATTTTCTGTTACAGCCTTATTTGGGCAAGAAAATAAGCTTGTAAAACACTGGAATTTTAAAGGAAAGCATACTGGTGATTTTTTTGGCATTCCCGCTACGGGAAAGTCAGTAGATATTGATGGGGTTACATTGGTCAAAATGAAAGATGGAAAGATTGCACAGGAACAGGATTTTATGGACAATATGGCATTTATGCAACAACTAGGCATCATATCTTCTTCAGAGAATAGGTCTATTATACAAAAGCTTTATGATGATTTTGCCAAAGGAGATATTCCAGCAGTCGGTGCGGTTATGGATGCTGATGTTGTATGGAATGAAGCTGAAAATTTTCCATTTGCTGATGGTAATCCTTATATAGGTTTAGATGCGATTGTAAAAGGTGTTTTTAGTCGTATAGGAGAAGAATGGGACTATTGGAATCTTACAGATCTCAACTATAATGAAATGGCTAATGATAAAATTTTGGTAACCGGTCGCTATCAGGCTAAATACAAAAAAAATGGAGCTGTTATTAATTTACAAATGGCACATTTTTGGAGCTTAAAAGATGGTAAAATTACTAATTTTCAACAGTTTGCAGATACCAAAGGAATTGCAGAAGCTATACAATGATAAGATTAAAAAATAAAATCAAATTAACATAAGCAAATTATATTACACGTGGTTTTTCACAAGTTTATGAAACTAATAATTTTAAATAACTATTAAAAAACAGGCATTATTGATAATTATAAGATATCAGCATAGTTTATTAGAGAAAGTAAAATGTTAACGATAATTCTTGGATATTAATTTTTCAATTCAAAATGGGAATTAAAGCTAAATAATCATCAATTTGCCTGTATTTAAATAAAATATTAACCAATTAATTATATTTATTATGAAAAAGCTAATTTTAATAGGACTAGCCATAATGCTAGTTACTGCATGTCAGGAAAAGGGGCCAGATCGCTGGACTCTAACTTCACCAGAAGTTGATGTTGTTAAGGCATTGATAAATGATTATGAAGACGGCAACTGGGATTCCTGGTTAAGTCATTATGATTCCTCTGCTAAAGTACATCATAATGAATTTGATCTTTCTCCTCAAGAACTACAAGATATTCTTAAACAAGATATAACCAATTATACAAATTATGGGTTTTCTCAAGAGGATGGCAATATTTTCTACGAACAAATTATTGATGATAAAGGAGATAAATGGGTTTATTTCTGGGGCACATGGAAAGCCAATTTAAAACATACTAAAAAAGATTATAAAATTCCCGTGCATTTAGCGTGTAAATTTGTGAATAGCAAAATCGTAGAAGAACATGGTTTTTATAATAGATCTTCTATTGATGCGGTCTTTAAAGAGATGGCTCTGACCAAAGAAACTATATCAGTTGAAAAGAAATAAAAAGATGATAATTGCAAAGAATTTATAACCGATAATGATCATTAAGGGAAAATTGAAGCAATTACTAATTGTACATAAAAGAAAAGTATTGACATGGCTAATTTTAAAACAATGAGATCTAGTCACTCAATTAATAATAAATATTAATCAAACATTACATAATTATGAAAAAAGTAATTTATTTACTATTACTAATGCCTCTATTGGTAATATCTCAAAACAAACAAGAATATATGGTATTTGAAAATGCCATGGTAACTGCCAATCCAGAAAAGATTACAGAATTTGAAAAAGGTCTTATGGAACATAATAAAAAATACCATGCAGAAGGAGCTTTTGCCGCTAGAGTATATTGGGTAATGAATGGGGATAATGTCGGCAAATATATTCTAAGCACTGGACCGCTACCTTGGAGTGCCTTTGATAACAGGCCTAATCAAGAAGGGCATGCAGAGGATTGGAATACCAACGTTGCAGCCTATGCTGAACCGAACTGGAATCAAACCTTTTGGAAATTTAAAGCTGACTTATCTAATTTTCCAAAGGATATGACCATTAATAAATTACATTTAAATATTTTTGATTTTAAAAGATTTAAAGGAGAAAAAGCTATGAAATTAATGGGGAAAATCAAAAAAACGATGGTTGAGAAATTTCCTGAAGATGCATACGGTATCTATACAAATGAATTTCCTAGTACTGATGATGGTAGGGATATGGTTTTTGTTTCCTTTTTTGAAAAATCAAGTTGGTTAGGTGAGGACAATGAGTTTGCAAAAAAATATGATGAAACAAATGGAGAAGGGAGCTTTGCCAATTTTATAAAAGAATGGGAAACTGTTACCAATGGTGGCGAACAGGAAGTTTGGATCTATAGAGAAGATCTAAGTGGAATCAAAGGAGAAGTCAAAGCTGAAACAAGACAATAAAAATTGCTATCAAGAACCAACAATTCTATAATCTAATAGAATTGTTGGTTTGTTTTTTTTGACAAATTGAGAGGTACATATAACCAAAATATGATATTTATCATATTAGTGAAAAAAATCTTTCTTTAGATTTGCTATTATATAAATATATAAAGTATGAATTTAACACTTTTACCCTTATTCAATTGGGATGCCGGAATTATTGGAGCAATTTTTATGTTTGCCGTTTTCTTAGGTATAATTGTTGCCTTATTAATTTTTATGTTTGGCGGTAAAAAGAAATAATTAATTCTTTTTACGTCTTTTCCGCTCTGTTTTCAACAAATCTAATTCCCGGTTAGTTTGTCCGGCAACAGAAGTGTTTTCTTCAGCTCTTCTAATTAGATATGGCATCACATCTCTTACAGCACCATATGGTAAATATTTAGCTACATTATAATTTTCTACTGCTAAATTAAAACTAATATGATCACTCATGCCGTATAATTGTCCAAACCAAACGCGTTGGTCATTTTTAGCAATTGACATTTCCTGCATAAGTTGAATAGATATATAATTACTTCGTTCATTATGTGACCCGATAAATATGGCCAACTTTTTATCATTCATCATATAAGACACTGCCTCATCAAAATTAACATCAGTTGCTTGTTTATCTTTACAAATGGGTGATGGATAGCCCTTCTTTTCTGCCCTTTCTCTTTCCTTTTCCATATATGCCCCTCTAACCAACTTTAACCCAATAATAAAACCATTATCAATACTTCGTTGATGTAAAGCCTTTAGATAGTCCATTCTATCCCATCTATACATTTGAAGAGTCCCCCAAACTATAGCTTTCTTTTTATTATATTTCTCCATCATATTTTCAATGAGGTCATCAGCTGCACCTTGCATCCAACTTTCTTCGGCATCAATTAATAGTGGTACATTATTATCATAGGCTGCTTTACATACTGTATTATACCGATCTATAACATTATTCCAATCCAATTTATCTTGATTGGATAGCGTTAAACCTTCAGTAACTTTTTGATATAAACTAAATTTACCAAAACCACTTGGTTTAAATACTGCAAATGGAATACTTTGCTTTTCCTTGGCAAAATTTATATTTTGAATGGTCTTTTCTAATGCCAAGCTAAATTGTTCTTCTTCCTCCTTACCTTCTACCGAATAATCTAATATAGCATGTACTTTTTTTGTATACATTTTGTCTATAGATGGTAAACAATCTTCTTCATTAACACCACCACAAAAATGATCAAATACAGAAGCTCTAATCAATTGTTCAACCGGCATATGAGCCTTAAGAGCAAAATTTGTAATAGCGGTACCAATCCTAACTAAAGGTTCACTTTTAATCATTTTAAACAAAAAATATGCTCGATCTAATTCAGCATCAGACTTCAAAGCGAAGGCTGTTTTGGTGTTATTAAATATTTGTTCCATATCTAAATATATCTTTGTACAAATATACTCATACCAAGATAATTTTCAATAAATTCGCAAATAATTATTTACATTAAAAAGCATTAATTTTTTTATATGGATTTTATTAAATCAACAGGATATTCTATTTATTTTAAGGATGACTCCTACCAAGAATTAAACAATTATTTAGCTGATAATCAAATAAATAAAGTATTTATTTTAGTTGATGAGCATACTCGAAAATATTGTTTACCTCGATGTAAGGAAAAGATTTCTGACGCCATTCAAATAGACATTATACAAATTGATTCCGGTGAAATTAATAAGAACATTTCTACCTGTGTAAAAGTATGGAAAACACTGACTGAACTTAAAGCAGATAGAAAAAGTATTTTATTAAATCTGGGAGGTGGAATGATTACTGATCTTGGCGGATTTGTAGCTTCTACATTTAAAAGAGGCATTAAATTTATCAATATACCTACTAGCCTATTGAGTATGGTTGATGCTTCTGTTGGTAGTAAAACCGGAGTAGATTTGGACAATTTGAAAAATTTAATTGGCCTGTTTTCAAATCCGGAAATGGTATTGATAGACCCTATATTTCTTGAAACTTTACCAGAAAGAGAATTAAAATCTGGTGTTGCAGAGATTATTAAATATGGCTTGACATTTGACCCTGAATTATTAGAAGAAATAAAACAAGATACGTGGAAGAATATCAGTAATTTAAATGATATTATTTACAAATCAATATGTATTAAAAACAAAGTTGTAATTGAAGATTTTAAAGAGTTAAATTTACGCAAAGCTTTAAATTATGGACATACCGTTGGACATGCTATTGAATCTTATTTTTTAGAACACAATACCTTAAAAAGTCTACTTCATGGCGAAGCTATAGCTATTGGAATGGTTGTAGAAGCTTATATATCTCATAAGCAATTTGGTTTTCCAAAATTAGCTCTAGTATCTTTAAAAAATTATGTACTAAAGACCTTTGGAAAAATAAAGATTGATGAAGAACATTATTCGCCTATTTTAGATTTAATGAAACATGATAAAAAGAATACGAATGGTGTAGTTAAATATATTTTATTAAAAGAAGTTGGTGATTTTATAATTGATACCACGGCTTCAAATGATCTGGTAATTGAAGGATTGGCATATTATCAATCGCCTATTTAAATTCTATTATAAGTTTTATTTTGAGATATATTAACCATTAATAATTATCTTTTTACTATAGTTTCTATTCGCTTTATTAATATTGTAAATATAAACTCCAGATGCCAATGATGGCCATTTTTCTGAAATAGAAATATCATGCTGACCTGCATCTAGATTTCCATCAAACAATACACCTGTTTGTTGTCCGAGGATATTATAAAGTGATATTTTGTAGGTACTTCCTTCGTTATTATTCAAACGGATTGAAACTTGATTTTGATCATAAATTGCTGTATGTTCAAAATTCTCTCTGATTAAATAATCATGATTAACTACAGTACTATTACAATCAAAACCGAGATCTATTGAGGTATAGGGTCTTGGTATAGATTGATTGATTATGCTTGGATCAATACACAACCATTCTTGCATAACTGTACCATATACATTAATAAAGTCTTGTGTATAATTCAAATTACCACCTCTTGTTAAATTTGACATACTAGGATGCTCCCCTATAAATCCATTACCATTAAGGGCTGGACCAAAAAGTAACATGGGTGCTGCTGTACCATGATCAGTACCATTTGACCCATTTTCACGTACACGCCTCCCAAATTCTGACATGGTCATTGTTAATACATCTCTATCTCTTCCACTCGGTTCTAGATCCATATAAAATGCACTGATCGATTCTGAGATATTGGTCAATAATTCTTGATGCTTATCTGGTTGATTGGCATGTGTATCAAATCCATTAAGATTAACCATATAAACACAGGTTCCCATTCCAGCCTTTACAGTCTTAGAAATAA
>Ga0209633_10001506_pt1 | contig 23788 bp, 20 predicted proteins | sample Cruoilmetagenom1_FD_187290 | JGI IMG/M metagenome (GOLD analysis project Ga0209633, IMG submission 187290) | Oil polluted marine microbial communities from Coal Oil Point, Santa Barbara, California, USA - Sample 1 (SPAdes) (version 2) | ecosystem: Environmental > Aquatic > Marine > Oil seeps ...
AATTATGGCGCATCTTATAAATTAAACGAATTATTAAAACTTAGTTTCATAGGCGGTTATACGGATATGAAACGTGTTGCCATTAATGATTCATCTGTTATTGATGCAGCCGGGACTACCGACCAGTCTTATTTTGAGGGAACATACAATGGAACAGTTCTTAATAATGAATTACAAGCTAATGTAAAACTGAAAGGCATTGATGCAGTTATTGGTGGTGGGATTTATAAAGAAACAATGAATAATAAAACATTCTTTTTCTCAGATGGTATCTTTGGCCCATTTTTTTCAGAACAAGATCTTGACTCACTCGACATAAACGCTGAAATAAAAAATGTATTTTTACATGTGGATATTAATGGCAGCCTGGTTACTCCAAAATTAAAAGATTTTTCATTGGCTCTTGGAAGCCGCTATAATGACCATTCGACATTTGGCAGCGAGTTTACTTATGAAATAAATCCTGCTTATAAAATAAACGAAAACTTTCTACTTTTTGCTACATTTGCAACAGGATTTAATGCACCTCCTCTTTACAGACTTTATTCACCAAACATGAATTTTACTTCCGGTATTACAAGAGGGAACAAAACTCTAAAACCGGAAACTTCAAAATCTTTTGAAATCGGTTTCAAGCAGATTTTAACAGATAATATTTCTTTTTCTTTATCCCTGTTCAATACATCTGTAGATAACAACATCGAATACATTTATCTATGGAATAAAGAGAAATCAATTGATGGGTTGGATTTTTCAGATTACAGGGGAGACACTTACTTAAACGTAGGTAAGCTTATTACTCAGGGAATCGAATTAAGTGTGAGTTCAAAAATCACGGATAAAATATTTGCCAATGTTAATTACAGCTATATTGACGGTAACCTTGAATACTCTCAATCTGGAATTGATCAAAGTCATACACAAGGACATCATGTTCAGTTGTTTTCGAACGGTGCATTCATAAATCGTGATATTGAACAGGATGAGCTTGTAAGAAGATCAAATACTGCAAATTTTTCATTAACATATATTCCTATTGATGATCTTTCATTAGGATTAAACGTGAAATATGTAGGCAAAAAAGATGATTTGTTTTACGACTCATCATTAGGTCCATACGGAGCATTAGGAACACAAGATGTTGCAGATTATACATTGTTTGATGTTTCTACAAAATACCAGGTATTGCAAAACCTAAATGCAGTTCTAAGAATTGAAAATATTTTTGATAAAGAATACACTGAAATTCGAGGATATAAGACAAGAGGCAGAGGATTTTATTTAAGCTTAGGATATAGTTTGTAATAACAATGAATTAGTAATGGCATTCTGATTTATAAGACGAGTCTGGTCGTTACCAAAGTGGGGGAAGAATCTTTAACTTGGTTAAAAAAGATTCTTCAGTCACTTTGTTCCTTCAGAATGACAATTCTGTAAATGAGGCATATTTATGATCATCTTCATAACCGGAGGAGAAAGATCCGGCAAAAGTTCTTTCGCTCAAAAACTTGCATTGGAGTATTCTAATTCTCCACTTTATATAGCTACGTCAAGAATTTGGGATGATGACTTCGACAAAAGAGTTGAAAGACATAAGTCCGACCGGGATGAAAGATGGACAACTATTGAAGAAGAAAAAAAAATTGGAGAACTGGAGATTGAAGGGAAAGTTTCTGTAATTGATTGCGTTACTCTCTGGCTCACAAATTATTATATCGACACAAAACAAAACGTTGAAGAATCATTATCTCTTACAAAAGAACAAATTGATAAACTCGCTGAGAAAGAAGGAACATTTATAATTATATCAAACGAGTTAGGAATGGGAATTCACGCAAGAACACATACGGCAAGAAAATTTACCGAGCTTCAAGGCTGGATTAACCAGCACATTGCAGCCAAAGCTAAAGAAGCATATTTAATGGTCTCTGGAATCCCGATGAAATTAAAATGAAAAAAAACGAAAACATGAAAAAAGCAGTATTCAATTGGAGCGGCGGGAAAGACAGCGCACTTTGTTTATATCATTGTTTGCAAAACAAAGAAATTGATATAAAATATTTATTGACGACGGTAAGCAGAGAGTACAATAGAATTTCAATGCACGGCGTAAGAAGAGAATTATTAAAATTGCAGACTGAAAGTATTGAAATAAAATTGCATGAAGTCTTCCTTCCTGAAATGGCATCAATGAGTAGTTACGATAAAATAATGAAAACGGCTCTTGAAAAATTAACGAATGAAGAAATAGAATATTCCATATTCGGCGACATTTTTTTAGAAGATTTAAAAAAGTATAGAGAAAACAAACTTGCCGAAGTTTCAATGAAAGGATTATTCCCACTTTGGAATAGATCAACTAAAGAATTAATCAAAGAGTTTATTGATCTTGGTTTCAAAACGATTGTTGTCTGTGCTAATGAAAAATATTTAGATAAATCATTTGCCGGAAGAGTTATTGACAATGAGTTTGTAAACGATCTACCTGATAATGTTGATCCTTGCGGTGAAAACGGAGAGTTCCACACATTTGTTTATGATGGTCCGATATTCAAGAAACCAATAAGCTTTAAGCTTGGCGATGTTGTACACAGAGAATACAAACCAAACTCAAACAATAAAGACGATAAGTGTTTCTCTGATGACAACGATAGTTCGTACGATACCGGATTTTGGTACAGAGATCTTTTAATAAAAAATTCGCATTGAGATGACTAAAAACTCAAAAAGAGCATTTATTTCATGGACTGGCGGGAAAGATTCTTCTCTCGCACTATTTCTTGCAAAGGAAATCGGTTATGAAATTTTAGGTTTAGTAACCTTTATTCCGGAATCATCTAGTTTTCGAGCGCATCCTCTCCATGTTATAAAAAAGCAAGCAGAGTCATTAAACCTACCATGGAGAAAATTAACAGTTAAAGATCCTTACAAACAAAGCTATGAAAAGGCTTTGATAAAATTAAAAGATGAATTTGCAATTGACTACATAATTACCGGCGATATTGATTTAATTGATAATCATCCGGATAATTACATGAAAGAACGCTGCGAGGTAGTTGGGTTAAAAATTTTTAATCCCCTCTGGCAGAAATCAAGGAACGACATTTGGGCACTTCTGCTTTCCAACAATTTTAAAGTTGTAATAACATTCGCCAAAAAAGAATCACTTGCAATAGATTGGATTGGTAAAGTTATTACCACAGAAAAGTTAAAAGAGCTAGTAGAGCTTTCAGATACCAATGGGATTGACCTTACAGGTGAAAATGGTGAATTCCATACAATAGTAATTGACTCTCCAAATTTCGATTCTGAATTAAAGTTCGATTCTACTTCGGTAGTATCAGATGAAAAATATAATTACGTAAAAGTTAATGAAGTTATTCTGAAAACAAAAATTTGTTCTTTATGATAAAAAAAGGCATGTATCGAATTATAATTATTGGTTGCATTGCATTGAGCTTTTGTTCTTGTAATAAACAAGAAACTGAATCAAATGTTTCCTCTAATAAAGCAAGCGTCCAATCAATCTATAAAAATAAGCTTAAAGTAGAATACTCAAAAAGTTTTGAAATAGAATATCTAGATAGTTCAAAAATTGTCAGGGTATTTACACCGGATGATAATAGAAATTTAATCTTTCAATATTTACTTCTACCAAAAGGAGCTATTACTCCTGATGGATATGATGATTTTCAAATAATTCACACACCTGTTAATTCCGTAATCACATTATCTACATTATATATTGGATTTTTAGAAAAGTTAAACCTACTCAATAAACTAGTTGCCGTTGATAATTTCAAATACATAAACTCGCCGATTGTTAGGCAGCAAATAAAAGAAGGAAAAGTCACCGAAGTTGGTCCAACAACAAAAGTAAACATTGAAAAAGTGATTGAACTGAATCCGGATATTCTCTTTACTTATGGAAACGGTAATCCTAAACTTGATGGACAGTTAAAACTAATTCAAACCGGAATTAAAGTCGCTTCATCAACCAGCCATTTTGAGAACACGCCTTTAGCTAGAGCAGAATGGATAAAATTCATTGCTGTTTTTTTTGATAAAGAAAAAGAAGCAAATAAAGTTTTTAACAAACTTGTTAATAATTATAACAAACTTGTTAATTTAACAAAAGGCGTAAAAGATAAACCAACAGTATTTACACAAGCAATTTACGGTGGTATTTGGTTTACGCCCGGGGGAAAGAGTTACGTTGCCACACAATTAAAAGATGCAGGTGCAGACTATTTATGGAAAGACGATTCAACAACCGGGAGCTTACACCTAACGTACGAACAAGTTTACGAAAAAGCTTACAATGCAGATATATGGATACATGTTCACTTATGGGATAAACTAAGCGATGCTCTGGAAAACGATTCCCGCAATTCTAAGTTCGAAGCATATAAAACCAAAAACATTTTTAACTACAATGCATCACTAAACGAATTTGGTGGAAATGAATATTTTGAAACAGGGGTTATTAATACCGATGTTGTTTTGGCCGATCTAATAAAAATATTTCATCCTGATCTCCTGCCCAACCATAAGTTTAAATATTACAAAAAACTATTAGATGAATAATGCCTAAATCGAAAAGAACAAAATACATTGTAATTCTTTTAGGCATATTGTTATGTGTTTCATTTATATTCGATATTTTCCTTGGTTCAGTCCACATACCACCTTCTGAAATATTAAATATACTCGTTGGGAATCCCTCATCGAAAACTTCATGGACTACAATTGTTACGGAGTTTAGAATTCCAAAAGCAATTACCGCACTTTTGGCGGGCAGTGCTTTATCTGTTTGCGGATTATTGATGCAGACATTTTTCAGAAACCCGCTTGCAGGTCCATTTGTACTTGGAATAACCTCGGGAGCCAGTCTTGGAGTAGCTATAGTTATACTTACTGCTGGAGCAGTTGGAATTGATATAATTCTATTAAATAAACTAACCGGTAAAATAGGAACTACGGTTGCGGCAGGAGCAGGAGCAGGAGTTGTGCTTCTGCTTATTGCAATAGTAGCAAGAAAAATAACCAGTAATGTTACACTGCTTATTCTTGGTCTTATGCTTGGCCATTTGATAGGTGCATTTGAAAGTATATTAAAATTTTTCAGTACTGCAGAAAGTTTGCAAGGTTATGTTTTTTGGGGACTTGGTAATTTTGGTGGAGTTGTTTGGAATGATCTTTTCGTGATGATCCCATTAATTGTTACAGGATTGATTTTATCATTCTTAATTTCAAAACAGCTCAATGCTATGCTGCTTGGAGATAACTATGCAACAAACATGGGTGTTAACATAAAGCTTGTTAGATTATTGATAATAATCGGCGGCGGTATTCTCGGCGGGGTAATCACGGCATTTTGCGGGCCAATTGCCTTTCTTGGAATAGCTGTCCCACATTTAACAAGAAACCTTTTAAATGAATCGGATCATAAAATTTTAATACCTGCTGTTTGTATTGTCGGTGGACTGCTTGCTCTTATTTGCGACATAATTTCTCAATTACCTGGAAATGATCAAACATTACCAATCAATGCTGTAACATCTTTGATTGGCGCTCCTGTTGTTATATGGATAATTATTAGTCAAAGAAACTTAAAAGCTTCATTCACATAATGAACGACCTTGGGAAAAAACATATAATTAAAACAACAAATCTTTCGGTTGGCTATCATGCCGGTGAAAAAGATGAAATTCGTGTTCTCGATAATGTTAACCTAACAATAAACGCCGGTGAACTTATTTGTTTAATCGGTCCGAACGGGTGCGGTAAATCCACACTCATAAGAACAATTACCGGGATGCAACCTCCAATATCAGGAGCAATAACAGTTAATGATTCTGAACTCGAAAAGCTTAGCAGAAATGAGCTTGCAAAAATAATAAGCGTTGTATTAACGGATTATTTTTCAATTTCAAACATGACTGTTTTTTCTCTTGTTTCAATGGGGAGGTACCCTCATAACGGCTGGTTCGGGAGGTTAAGCAGTTCTGATCTTGAAATAATTAATAATGCAATTGAGCTAACCGGATTAAATGAACTGAAAAACAAAAATATATCAGAACTAAGCGATGGTATTAGGCAAAAATCAATGATCGCAAGAGCACTTGCTCAAGACACTGCAATGGTATTCTTAGATGAACCAACAGCTTTTATTGATTTGCCGGGCAAAATTGAAATAATGCATTTGCTAAGAAAGCTTGCATTTAAGACCAGCAAGGCGGTGCTTCTTTCAACACATGATCTTGACCTCGCTCTTCAATCTGCCGATAAAATATGGTTAATTACTCCAGAGAAAAAAATAATCATTGATTCGCCTGAAGATTTGATTCTTAATGGAGAATTTGAAAGAGTCTTTAACAAGAAGGATGTAAAGTTTAACAAGCAAAAAGGTACGTTTAAGATAGATTCGCATTTCAAAAGAAAATTAAGTGTTAAAGGTGATAAAACCGCTGCTTTTTGGACCGAGCGTGCGCTTGAACGAATAGGAATTGCAATTGATACCACTCAAGAAAATAAAAACTTTATCAAAATAGATGCTTCAAACGGCAAGTTAACATGGGATCTAAATTTAGATTCACAAACAAATAAATTTTATTCGATAAATAATTTGGTGAATTATTTAAAACAACTATAGATAAAGAGGAAATAATGAATGATGTTGAAGTTAAAATCACAGACGAAGAAATTAAATTAAAAATTGATAATAAGACGAAGCCTCTAGGTGCGCTAGGAAGACTTGAGAATATTGGAACAAAAATTTGTAAAATTCAAAACACTTTATCGCCTGAATTAAAAAATCCTCACATACTTGTATTTGCGGGAGATCATGGAATAGCTCATGAAGGTGTTTGTACATATCCGCAAGAAGTAACTTATCAAATGGTGATGAATTTCTTAAACGGCGGTGCGGGAATAAATGTTTTTGCAAAACAAAACGGAATTAAATTAAAAATAATTGATTCCGGTGTTAATTGTGATTTTGAAGGGATAACCGGACTGGAGCATTGCAAAGTTGACTTTGGTACGAAAAGTTTTTTACATGACAAAGCAATGACAATTGAGCAATATGAAACTGCTATCAACGAAGGGAAAAAATTGATTGATCAAGTTTATAACGCAGGGTGTAATATTATAGGTTTTGGTGAAATGGGAATTTCCAATACATCTTCAGCAGCAATACTTATGCATAAGTTTACAGGATTTCCAATTGAAAAGTGTACTGGCAGGGGTGCCGGATTAGATGATGTAGGATTAAATAGAAAGATTGAAATTTTAAAACAAGCTATAAATAAACATGTTATCGGGAATGACCCGTTTGACGTTCTTTCAACTTTTGGTGGTTTTGAAATTGTTATGATAGTTGGAGCAATATTAAGAGCTGTAGAACATAAAATGATTTGCCTTATTGACGGCTTTATTGTATCTGCTGCATTTCTAGCAGCTACAAAAGTAAATTCAGAAGTAAATGACTTTGCATTCTTCTGTCATCAATCTGATGAAAACGGACATGTAAAAATGCTGAACTATTTGGAGGCAAATCCAATACTGAATCTTGGGATGAGGCTTGGTGAAGGAACAGGCTGTGCCATCGTATATCCGATTATTAAATCGTCAGTCAATTTTATAAATGAAATGGCAAGTTTTGAAAGCGCTGGTGTGAGTAAAGATAAATAATTTTAGTATTTGAGCATGTCATTTTCGAACAATCGCGAAGTGGGTGGAGAAGTCTCAATAAAAGATTTCTCTCCCGACTAAAGTCGGAATCGAAATGACACTAATTTTAGGAACGAAAATTTAAGTGCTAAACCTCCTCAAAAAAGAAGTAAGAATATTCTTAACCGGGATAATGTTTTATACGCGTATCCCCTGTCCGAAGTGGGTTGATCATTCGGAGGAATATTTAAACCGAGCAACAAAATATTTCCCCTTGATTGGTTGGGTTGTCGGCGGACTCACAGCAGGTGTTTTTTACAGTGCTCAATATATTTTACCTGTTCCAGTGAGTTTAATTCTTTCTATCATAAGCGGAATTTTGTTAACGGGTGCTTTCCATGAAGACGGCTTCGCGGATGCATGCGATGGTTTCGGAGGAGGCTGGACTAAAGAGAATATTCTTGAAATTATGAAAGATAGCCGGATTGGTACTTACGGCACAGTTGGCCTGGTTTTAATATTACTCCTCAAGTTCTTTTTATTAAATTCGGTTGAAGTATCGGTTTTACCGCTTATCTTAATAGCTGCTCATTCACTCAGCAGGTTTGCAGCGGCTACTTTTATATTCACCCATGAATATGCCCGAGAGGATGCAAAAAGCAAAGTAAAGCCTGTTGCAAAAAAAATACCGGTCGGAAATTTAATTATTGCCGGCTTATTTGGTATAGCACCAATACTTTTATTAAATAACTATTTATACTTTTTTACTCTTGTTCCTGTGTTTATTGTTAAATGGTATTTGGGTAGATATTTTGTTAAATGGATTGGCGGTTATACCGGTGATTGTCTCGGAGCAACTCAACAAATAACAGAAATAACAATTTATTTATCGTTCCTGATATTATGGAAATTTATTTAATACGTCATACCAAACCCTCTATTAAAAAAAACACTTGCTACGGTCAATCCGATATCGATGTTTCAGAAACATTTTTTGAAGAAGTGAAGAGACTTAAGCATAAACTTCCAAAGCAATTCGATATTATTTATTTAAGTCCACTTAAAAGATGTAAAAAACTTGCAGAACAATTGACAGCAAACAAAACCATTTACATTGATAACCTTAAAGAGCTTAATTTTGGAGATTGGGAATTAAAAAAGTGGGATGAAATCGATCAAACAGATTTAAACAAATGGATGGACGATTTTGTAAATGTAACTCCACCAAACGGCGAAAGCTATCGAGATTTATTTGAAAGAGTGAGATACTTTTGGGAGAACAATATTATCAATAATGAAAACAAAACAATTGCGATTGTAACACACGCCGGGGTTATCAGATCAATAATAGCTTTGATATTAAGTTTGAATTTAAAGAGTACATTCAATTTGAAAATAGATTGTGGAAGAGTTACTTGTATTACGATAAACAATAAAGAAAGAACAGATATTAATTATATTAATAATTAAGAAATTATTAAAAAAATATCTTTTCGTTTTTTGTCAACCTATTTCGATTTAATGTTTTATACAGTATTCCAATAGGAGAACAAAAAAACTAAACGGTTTCCACCCAACTCAAAAGTTCTTCTAACTTAGTTTGCAGAGTATTATATGAAAAGTATTTTTTTCCTAATTCATAATTATAATCGGCAACTTCCCTATTAAGTTTTGGATTGTAAATAATATCCTGCATTTGCTTTATTGATGTTTCGGTTAGATTATTATCCTCAAGCATCACTGTTTTAAAACCTTTACTTCCTATATCCGGCCAGTAAACCGGTTTATAATTATTAACAAATATAGGAGTTCTTGATAATATCGATTCTACGAACGCATTACCGAATCCTTCATATGTACTAAAATAAGTACAAGAATTTGTATTGGCATAAACATCAGATAAAGAATAATACCTTCCATTTCCGTTTTGATAAATATTATGACTTACTTTTTTCGAAGCAAAACATATTTGCCTCACTAGATTTAAATCATGAATAAGATCAATAAGTTCATTATAATAAATACTTCCGGCATCATCCGTATGATTACCGGTAATAATAAGTTTTAATTTTTTATCACCTAGTTCTCTTACTAATTTTATCGCTGTTTCAATACCTTTTCGTCTAACAATTCTTGTTACTTGAGATAAAATAATATCATCATGTGATAATCCAAGATCTCTTCTAAAACAACTATTTTTTTCCGTTAATTCGGCATAAGGTTTATCAAAATCCATAACATTGGGAACTATAATTGCATCAGAATTAAATCTTGAATCTAAAGATTTTTTGGCATGCTGATTTATTACAGCATTACGAACATTAGATATTCTCAAAGGAAAAACATCTTCAATAATTTTATTTATATCTTCGTGGGGGGAGAGATATCTATCTCCCCTTTCCCATGCGAAATCATGATCATGAGATATAGTTGGAATTCCAGTTTTTTCAACCACTCTTTTAATTGCAATACCCATTGAAAGATGTGATGGCAATGCCGATCCATTTTCGGAAATCAACAGATCGATTTTCTTTTCTTGTATCCAGGTTAAAATTTTATCTGATATTATTTGTACATGATCTTCAATATTTCTTAATAAACCATTTAATGAATTTTCGGGAGTAAAAAATGCTTTTTTTTGCTCCCAAACATTTTGAGGTGAAAAAAAAGACATTTCAGGTACAAGTGTTTCAACATCCGGATTTATTTTTTTATTTTCAAATTGGCCTGAAATAATAAATATATTATGACCTATTCTTTGAAAAACATCTATCCATTTTTCAGTTTCCAGGGCAACACCGTCAACACCGCCAATTCGGCCTATTATAATTCCAATATTCATAAATGAAATTCCATGAATTTTTAATCAAATGCTAATATTCTACTATCGTATTATAGATTCCAAATTTAATGCCAAATAAAAGTGACAATATGTCTCTATTTTTATATCCTATTTTCAAATAAAAGTTTCAAAATGAGACTTTTTCTCATATCTATACCATAAATACTAATAAAGAACCATTTTACTCTTTAGTTTTTCGCCTAACTCCATGTAGCTTTTGTAATATTTATTAGAAGAATTAAAAATAAAATCGTGAATTTCTTCCAGACTATATTTCTGTATATTATTAAACAGGTAAGCATAAAATTTAATTAGTTCCTTTTCTGTAAATTCTCTCATTTTTAAACGTTTTTCCTCAATTCCTTCGTCATCAATAAGATCATAATAACATTTTACTTTATCACTAATAACGTGGTCAAAAATTAATTTTGTTCTCTCAGAATGAAAATTATTGGTTATAATAATTGCAGATTCTATTTTAAGCGGATCTAAATGAATTACTTTAGAAAAATAAGCATTCTGGATAGTATCGACTGATAGTTCTTCTACTAAAATTTTATTTTCGGAAATTCCGGCATTAAGCAAATAATCTTTCATTGCTTTTGCTTCGGTAATTGGGAACTCATCTCTCCCCTTACCAGAAAGTAATATTCTTTCAGATATACCCTTCCTGATTAGGTAAATAGCTTTTTCAAGTCTTTTATTTACCCAATGAGGTAATATTCTTTTTTCATTTATACCTCCCCCCAAAACAATAATAATTTCGGAAAAATTAGGTTTACCAGATTCTATTTTTTCGTCTCCACCATTTTTGTTTGTTCGACCCATCCAATAATAGAGCTAGCAACAAATCTAGCTTCAGGCGGGAGTGAATATATATCTTCTTCATAATTTTTATTATAGGGTGAAATGTTTACTTGTTTTTTACCTACAACTAAAGTGGTGCTTCCCCCAGGATCAAATCCCATTGCTTTAGTTACACCATAATTTAATAATATTTCTGCCATATCATTATGTGTAGCACCAACAGACTCCCGTATTCTACCATTTATAGCTAACACTAATAATTTACCATCGGGTTTTAATCCCACTGCAATTTTTGGTCCTCTCATATCAGTAAAGTCTATACGGGCAGCTTGTGTCTTAATGGAATTAATACTTTTCCAACCTTCACTTAACATATTTATTTTGATTTTTCCGTTATCAATTAACATTGGTCCTGCTTCCACAGCATATTTAACTTTCGCCAAATCTATTCCATTTATAGTAATATCAAATCCAATAGTTTGATTTACTTTAAAAAAATCAGAATTAAAAAATTTTCTAGGAATTGATAGTGTAAGTCCAACAGGAATTAGTTTCACATTTTCATTTTTCTTTGAGAAGTAAATTTCTTTTACTTTATTACCGGCCAGCCTAATAATTACATTACCATTTCCAGCAATTTTTGGTAGATCATTATTTAAATCGTAGTAGCAAGGAAAGCTATTCGAATGTTTGTTGTAATAATTCTCATCAAAGATAATTGATTCCTTTCCCTTTGATATCTTCAAACCATTCTTACAATTAACCAAACTTATAGCAATTTTCCCGTCTTCAAAAACAATAAAAGCCGGTTTATTAAATAGTGGTGGAGAAACGATTTTTTTATTCAGAATAAGCAAACCCAATGGAGATCCAATATATGCCTGCGATAATCCCAGTTTTCCAACAAGTTCAGGATTTAATATATATCCTCCATTCCAGGCTATATTGGGTTTATTACCTGTATTTTTGTAAAAATCGTTTACTTGTTCAGTAACCGGCTTCGGATCACTTATAGAAATATTTACAGCAAAATTCCATTTTTGATTTTGATCATTAGTATCAATCTCACTGCAAACACCACTCCAAGGCATTCCATCTTTGTACATCCCGCTAACATAATTAGTTAGCACAACTGCATTCTTCTTTTTAGAAGAAATCTCAGCGTCAATTTTTTTTAATAAATCTTTAATTGGTGTACCATTATATTTTGAATCCTCAGTAATTAGTTTAAATAACTTCTTTTCACCAATCTTGCTTGCTATCTTTTTAAATCTTTTACTCTTAATTGCTTTTTCAAAATCCTTTGAAGTTTGAATAGGCGTTGGATAAGCAATAGTAGTACGCACTGCAGCAGGAACAAATTGAATAAATCCGGTTCCAATTGGTATTCCCATAAATCCAGATATAACTTCCCTCTTTATTTTACCTATGTGAAATCGATCTATATCCAAGATATCAGTCATCATTGCAGCACTCTGTCCATTATAAATAACGAATCCGTTTTTTAACTTTACTTTTCTCAGTATATTCAGTTCATTATCACCAAGTTGTGAAAGATGAAAGCCTACACAATACTGGTCTGTTTTAACTAATTGAATAACACCGTATCTATATAGTATACTTACTTCTCTATCGTAAGTTGACTCGAGATAAAATTTAACATCACTATAATAATTTGGATTATAGAGGTGATACTTATTAATAAATAAATAAAATTGAGGGACATTATTTATGTTACTAATTAATTTTTCTTCAGTTAGCTCTTCATCCAATCCGATTTTTAATATCGATCGAATAGGTTGAAGAACAAACAATTCCATTTCAAACTTTATGTATCTTCCGGGAAAATAGACGCGAGGAATTTGTTGTTTCAATTTTCGAAATAGAATGTCACTGTTATCAATCCCTAGGGAATGACTGCTTGTTAATTGAATTAACGCAAGGTTCCAATCCGTAAAAAAGAAATCTGATGATAAAATGTGAGGTTCTTTCTTTTGTGGATTTATGATATCATCAAAAATTAAATGTATTAACCCGGTTAGTTCCTGAAAAGTGAATGCTTGATAAGGATAATTTTTTTTATTTCTATGTCTGTATGAAAAAGAATGATCATAGCGTATCTTAAGATTACCGCTCCAATATTTGAAAATATTATCTAATTCATTAAAAAATTCGTAAAATTTTTCTCGTTTCCCCTTCAATGTGGATTCATTAGATTCATAAATTCTACGTGCATAATTATAAACAGCACCCTTTATCAACTGTTCCTCTACTCTAAAAAAACTTGGATCGATAAGTGATTTTAATAGTATCATAAACCTTAGTCTTCTAAATCCTGGTAAATATTCCCTATGTTTAGTATTAATTAAATCAGCTATATTTTCAGTTTTATTGAAAAAACTATTATATGTTTTCAGATAATTCGCAGTTTTATCTGAGGGATCAGAAATAGTTTTTAGCTGGAGGTGACATTGATAAAGAATATTATTTACATTTTTCTGAAGTTGATCAATATTAAATCTTTCTTCAATTACATTCTTGTTATGTATTACTTCGCGAAGTAAGTCTTGTGGATAAAAGATTTTAGTAACAATGGAATTTACCAATTGGTCTGAAACCCTATCTCTAAACTCAAGTACTTTTAATCTTGACTCTTCTTTTAAATGTTCACCTTTAACTTCTGCAAATACTTCTTCCGGTTCATACCTTCTAACAAAAATAGGCTTTCCTGCTGCGGCAGATTCGATAATTGGCAAACCTCTTCCTTCGGTTTCACTTGGTAAAAGAATAAGTGATGCTGCCGCATATAGATCAGGAATATTTATTAACCTATTAGCTCTTGCTTTATATTCATCTTTATCAAAAGCACTGTTTAGTATTCCTAAATAAACCTTATTCCTGTTTTCCTCCTCAAGTTTATCTAATAATTCTTTAAATGAGGAAAGTAGATCAAAAAAATAATTGGTATGTCCACTAGCTATTGGCCCGGATATTAAGAGTGTAATTTTAAGATGACTATTTCCAAAGATTTTTTGAAGAAATATTTTATTTGCGAATAGTTTTTCAATCAGTAAAAAGTTTGTTTCTATTTTTTTTCTATTGATAATTCTTGTTGGCTGCAAGAACACAATGTTATTATCAATAAAATTAAATTTATTTTTTGTTTTAGAACCGATTAAAGTAACCTTATCTGTAAAATTGTCTTTGTGTTTAATTACTGAATCAATTCCAACAACCTTCTTTCCAAATACCTCTCCCACCTGTCTAAGAGTCGCAATGCTTTCTCTTTTTGCCATTGGTTGAAATTTTTCACTATTAACAGATGTCCCAAGAAGTGCAACATTAGAAGGGTTATGTCCTTTTTTCTCAATTATTTGATTCTCTTGAATTCTATTTATGTTAACAGTGATCCACGATCTGGACTCCCAAGGGAACAAAACCTCTATCGGCGAAAACACCTCTCCTACATCAGAGTTTGTAAAGAAAAAATCACGAAAACCTGGTTTCACTTTTTTATTTTTTATATCTATTGCCCGGTTTCCATCCTCCCAATAATAATCATGACAATTATTTATAACGGGAATTCCCAAATATTCAGAGATTAAAACTAAAGCCAGCGCTAATGAAATATTGCCCGGATTCGAATTAACATTTAATATCCATAACAGCTTTATTTTATTTCGATCAATATATTTTGAAAGCTTATCTGAAAGAAGAAGTACCTCATCCCAAAATTCTTTAATTAGATAATTATATTCTTCACTTCCTCTCTCAAGCTTTGTCCTGAAAAAATATTTATATAGTTCCCAATCATCAAAACTTTTAATTTCGGTTAACTCATATTTTTTTATATCGCCTTCGAAAATACTTTTAGACTCCGGTTTTATTTCTCCCGCTATCAAATGGATATCTACACCTGGAAGTACTTTCTTAATAACATTAATATATTTTCCTGTTTCAACTGTTAATCCATCAACCCCAAAATAAAAAGATAGAAATCCTACACTTCCTCTAACCAAAGATTCCTTAAACTTATAGAAGTCCCCTTCAATTCCGGCTACAGATTTTTTTTCTTTTAATCGATCTAAAAAAAGACCAAGGTCAAACCAAGTTTCAATATTTTCTTTTTTTAAGGCGGCAATAAATTGTCTTGAGGAAATGGACATTACAAAACCTAAATTAGGATTACTAAATGTATTTAGACATTCTGTCTTTATAAGTATTTAGTTAATCTATACATTTATCAAACAATTATCAAACATTCATAAGTATATGAAAGCTAAGGCTATGTGAGCGGCAATTTAATTTGTAAAATTTAATATCGGTGAACTAAAATCGGAAGGAAATTTCAAAATCCAAAAAATCTAATTAATATTCCACTTACTAGTAAAACACCGCCAGCCATTGCATGGTAGTATTTCTCAATTCTCACTGATTTTATCATTTCTATTCCGGCCATCGAAATAGCAACTACAATATTCATTGTCACTATTGTTGTAATCCCAAACACTAGAATAACGGAAAATAATTCATTGATACCGATATTTAACGAAGGATATATTAAAAGAGGAATCAGAACTTCACACGGACCAAAAACAAATATTATAAAAAGAAGCCAAGGTGTTAAGGAAGGTGTTGAATTTTCGTCGAAATTATGAAAATGATTTGCAGTATGAGCATGGGAATGCAATGTAATTTTCCCACTATCCGTATGATGCCAATGGTATTCTCTGTTCTTTTTAAAAGCATATCTGACGCCCCAAATCATATACAGTAATCCAAAACTAATTAAAGCCCATGCAGCAATATCACCTCGCAAAGAATCGATGTTTTCTAAAAAGTTGAGGGAGAAACCGATGGAGAGTCCAATTATTCCCAAGATTACCGAACTGAGTACATGGCCAAAACCACACAATGTTGTTATCACTAATGTTTTTTTCTTCGACCATTTGCACGCTTTTGACATAGCTATAAAAGGCAAGTAATGATCCGGACCAACTATTGTGTGTAAAAATCCCAAACTAATAGCAGAAAAAAGTAATATGCTTAATTCATCATTCATTAAATCTTTATATGTATCATTAAAGAATTTTCCAAAGTTATTACATTTAGAAATAATTCAAAAAACTAAACATTCTTTTCAGCCATATTTGAAATGTCGGGTGTTTTATCAATTGCTAAGTTGCCGCCGCCAAACAAAAAATATATTAATAATAAAAACATAACTAATACAGAAAGCTCAAGTGATTGTCCCATTGCAAGCAATCCTTGTTCTAAATGAACAAAAAATACTGCACCTACTAAAATTGGTAATTGAATTACTGCGGCCAATCTAGTTTGATATCCAATGGCCAATAGTGCGCCTCCAATAACATGGGCAACCATAACCAAGGAGTGCAGCCAATATAATTGCTGGGCACCGGCAATATTAATAATTGCAGATGGATCTGTCATCATCACTACTCCCCTCACAAATAGTGCCATACCAAGGAATATTCTGATAATAGAATACGCATAATCAAGGTTTGTATTTAACAAAAGTAAAATATCATCAATCTTTTTCATTATTCCTCCATATGATACTGGAATATTAAATGATTATTCAAAAGCAATTTTTCTGAACTATTTAATTAAACTACTAAACATTTTTATAAGATTCTAGTTTTTCAAATTTTATGAATACATTTGTAATCAAATTTAGAATGTTCTTTCCTTGCAAATACGTGTTTAAAAGAATTGTTTGAAGTTATAACCTAATGCAAAATATTTTCCAACACCCGGTTTGTTCTTAAAGCAGAACTCCCCGTACTAACACATTGTTTGTAACCTAAAATATCGTTGACTACCGAATTAATTAACTGTTGCTGAACATGTTTGGGGTAAGGAATATTAATTTCTTCTATTGTTTTTCTTTTATGAACTCTAATTGGAGTTTCATTAAAGAATGAAAAAGTGATTTTACCTTTACTGCCAATAATTTCAGTGCAATCAATTTCTTTCATATTTTCCAGTGTAAATGCCCAACTGCCAACGCCCAAAATATTGTTTTCAGTCGAAAATGAAGCTGTTACAGTATCTTCTACAGAATATAAATTTAATTGATTTGCTGCATTGCCTTTAGCAGATTTTATTGGTCCAATTAGATAATCTAAAAAATCAAATTGATGAGATGCTAAATCATAAAAATAACCCGCTCCGGCAATTTTAGGATTTACCCTCCATGGAAGATTTTCCGGATTGTAATCATCTTTTTTTGGAGCAGTTAAAAATTTAATATCAACCAATTTTACATCTCCAATTTCACCATAATCAATTAACTCTTTCACTTTTTTGAAATAGTCGAGTTCCCTTCTATAATATGCGACAAATAATTTTACTCCATTTTGTTTGCAAGCCTCATTCATTTTCTGACATTGATCAAAACTTACAGCCATTGGTTTTTCAACATAGACATGTTTTTTAGCATTTGCTGCTGCAATGGTATATTCAGCATGTGAAGAAGGAGGTGTCGAAATATAGATCGCATTTATTTCAGGATTGTTTAATATCTCTTCAGCATTATTTGTATATGCTGATATTCCATGCCTCTTAGCATAATCTTTAGCTTTATTCAAATTTCTTCTCATCACCATGACAATTTCGGAATTTTCAACTTTATTAAATGCAGGCCCACTTTTAACTTCTGTTACATCACCCACTCCTATTATTCCCCATTTTACTTTTGTCATTTTTCCCTCTTCAGCTTTTGAACTTTTTTCCATATTTTGTCATCTATTAAGATTCCGTTCTTTAAATTTTCTTTTCTTGTTTCAACTATTCGTTCTCCTGGAAACGATACTTTTTCATTTCCCATATTCTCGGCACTTAAATAATAGTCCAATATTTCGTTTACAGATTTATTAATCAGATCCATTGAATTAAATTTAGAAGGAGCGATTGCAATAAACATTTGAGACATTCCGGAATCTACCTTACTTTTTCCAAGCTCAAAAGTAGATTTTCCGCCTGATAATATAGTAGAGATTAAGTCTAAAAGCAGAGCAAAGCCTGATCCCTTCCAGTAGCCTATAGGTAATGGTCTATGAGTATCGTAAATATCTTTAGCATTTTTTGTCAGGTTGTTATTACTATCATATCCACCAATATATGGTAATTCAATTCCATTCCTAGCATAAGTTGCAAGTTTACCATAAGAATATTGTGAAAGAGCCATGTCTAAAACAATGTTTCCCTCTTTCCTTGGCACTCCAAATACAATTGGATTATTTCCTAATGTTTGCCCTTTTGCACCCCAAGGCGGCATTATAGGTATTGTATTTGTCCAACAAATAAATACATATCCTTTGTTTGCAGCTTCCCAGGCATAGTACCCTGGTCGCATCCAGTGATTAGTGTTCTTTAATGCTATACACCCAATTCCATATTCGTCTGATAATCTAATTGCTTCTTCAGTAATGTAATGAGCATTATTTGGACCAGGCCCCAGGTTTCCATCCCACTGCTCAAATGCACTAAAACTATTTATTTTAGAAGGTTTGCTATTTGGTTTAATGTGGCCTGATTTGACCAACTCGATAAAACTATTAAATCTATTAACACCGTGTGAGGCAACACCAACCAAAGTATTTTCGCAAAAGATTTGACTAGCTACTTCAGCAGAGTTTTCGTTAAAACCATTTTTTAATAAAATAGAATAGAGAATATTTAATAATTCTTTATGGGTAGTTTGAGTCATTCATTCATTAAAATTTACAATACAAAAAATACTTTTATAACTTATCAAATTATTACTCAATACATTTTAGTATTTCTTCATAAATAAAGAATGCTAATGTACAAGCCTGAAGAATGATTAATTATGTATTTCCAAGAGCTAAAAAAGAAATACTTGTATATATTAATATCCGAATAATTGAGGAACGATAAGAGTAATTTCTTCAATATAAGTGACCAGAAGTAAAGCAACAACCATAGCTAAAAACATTGGTATTAATGGTTTTATTACTTTCGTAATCGGTAAATCAGCTACAGAACAACCCACAAATAACACACTTCCGACCGGAGGTGTACACAAACCAACTGATAGATTCATGACCATTATGATTCCAAAATGAATCGGATCAATTCCTAGTTGGATTGCAACCGGTAAAAATATAGGTGTAAATATCAGAACTGCCGGGGTCATATCCATGAACGTACCGATAAATAATAAGATAATATTTATGATAATTAATATTATTATTTTATTATCAGATAGAGCCAATAATGCTTGAGCTACATTTTGAGGTATATTTTCATAGGCCATAACCCAACTCATGGCCATTGACGTTCCAACTAAAAGCATAACTATTGCTGTTGTTGATGCACTACTTAATAAAATATCAGGTAAATCCTTTATTTTTACTTCCTTGTAAAAGAATACCGATAGAATAAACGCATACAATACGGCCACAGCTGATGCTTCTGTTGCAGTAAAATATCCGGCTACTATTCCACCAATCACTATTATAATAAGTAACAGACTTGGTACCGCATCAAAAAACTTTTTAATTGCATCACTAAGTTTAAATTCGAAGTTAACCTGATAATTGTTTTTCTTAGCATGAATATATGCAACAACCATAAGAGAGAGCCCGAGTAAAATACCAGGAATATAACCCGCTAAAAAAAGTGCAGCGATTGACACTCCCCCACTTGCTAAAGAATAAACAATAAGAATATTACTGGGTGGTATAATTAATCCGGTAGTTGAAGAGGAAATATTAACAGCAGCCGAAAATGATTTATCATAACCTTCCTTTTCCATAACCGGAGTCATAAATCCACCTATTGCAGATGCTGCAGCTACAGCAGAGCCGGAAATTGCACCAAAAAGCATTGCCGCAAGAATATTTACGAATGCCAATCCGCCAGGTAATTTCCCTACCAGTACTTTTGCAAAATCAATAAGTCTGCGTGCTATTCCACCACTATTCATTAGTTGCCCGGCTAAAATAAAGAATGGAATTGCTAACAAAGCAAAGCTATCAATACCGGTAGCCATTCTCTGAGATACGGTTGTTAAAGATGGTAATGTATTAATACTTAGCATCATTGTAAACAAACTAGAGATACCAATACTAAATGAAATAGGAACGCCAAGCGAAAGTAGGACTAAAAATGAGATAACTAAAACTAAAACTTCAAAAATTTCCATATATAATCTCTGATTTTTTCAGTAATTGGATTAACTAGATTGTATCTTCTTATATTCTTCAACTATAAATGTAAATGAATAGAACATAATCAAAGTTCCGCTCAAAGGTACTACTGTATATACATACCCTAATTGTAACTGAAGTGCAGCAGATATTTGATTACTTATTAATGTAATTTGGACTAATTTTATTCCTCCAATTACCATAACAAAAAATGAAAACAAAAAAATGGACGACTGAATAATGATTTCAAGATAAGGTTTCGTCACACCACTTAATTTTGTAGATAAAAGATCAATTGCTAAGTGCATCTTTTGACCTGCTACGTAACTCGCTCCTAAGATTCCTACCCAAATTAACATATACCGAGCTAATTCTTCAGTATATGAGCTAGGGCTCTGTAAAATAAACCTTGTAAAAACTTGCCATAAAACATTTATTGTTATGGCAGACATCAAGAAAACAAGAACCCATTTAAGAACAACATCCAATTTGGTTTTTATTCGTTTTAGTATCATTGTAAACTTCTTATTTTTTGAATGAGTTTATAGACTTCTTTTTCGGATTTATATTCCTCTAAAAACGGTTGAACCTTTTCCATAAACGGTTCCTTTTCCGGATAGATGATTTCCACACCGGCTTCCTCTACTGCTTTTAGCGATTCCATAGTAGATTCAAGCCATAATTTTTTTTGATAAACATAGGATTCATCGGCAGCTTCTTGCAACCATTTCTGCTCTTGTTCAGTAAGATCGTCCCAAACAACAGTGCTAATTACCAATACATCCGGTACCGATGTATGTTCATTGATTGAATAATATTTACATACTTCATAGTGTCTTGATAAGTAAAAACTTGGTGGATTATTTTCAGCTCCGTCAACTACTCCTTGCTGGAGCGCCGTATATAGCTCGCCCCAAGATATTGGAGTAGCTGATCCACCGAGAGAATTTACCAATCTAACGGAAGTTGCACTTTCTTGAGTTCTGATTTTTAATCCAATTAAATCGTCAGGTGATTTTACGGGTTTATCTTTTGTATAAAAACTTCTGCTACCAGCATCATAAAAACACAAACCGCGTAACCAAAATTCTTTCGGTGAGACTAATAATTCCTTACCTATTTCACCTTCAAAGACTTTGAACTTGTGTTCATCACCGGAGAAAATATAAGGCAAACTAAATACTTTAAATATTGGAACAAAACCCTCCAGAACAGAGCAAGAAACCTTTGTCATTGCTAAGCTACCAATTTGCAATAATTCCAAACACTGGCGTTCTGTTCCCAATTGCTGACTTGGATAAACAGTAATTTGCAACTTTCCACCGGATTTTTCTTTAGCTCTCTCCGCCAAAAATTCCATTGCTTTATGAACAGGATGCGTTTGGTCTAAACCATGTCCAATTTTCATTTTTCTGACTTCAGATGCTTTACCGCATGAAATGAAGGAAATTGCAATTAAAGCATATAACAGATATTTGATTATTTTTTTATTCATTTTTATCCATGTTTCCTTCAATAAATTTAACTGTCACATTTATGTGATCACTTATTCTACAATATCCGCCAACAAAATCGAATCCATCAAACTAAAGACTTCATTTTGTAAAAATCTTTCTTGATGAATATTCTAAACGTTATAAGTTGATGATGCCGTATCCCCACCTTTACCTGTCCAATTTGTATGGAAAAACTCACCTCTTGTTTTATCGATCCTCTCGTAAGTGTGAGCTCCAAAATAATCCCTTTGAGCTTGCAATAAATTTGCAGGTAACCTTTCAGTTCTGAATCCATCAAAATAATTGAGAGCAGTACTTAGAGCAGGGACCCAAATACCGTTTGTAACAGCCGCAGCAATTACTCTTCTCCAACTTTCTTGTGCTTCTTCAATTTTTGCTTTAAAAAATGGATCAAGTAATAAATTTGTAAGATTTGGATTATTATCAAAAGCCTCTTTAATTTTTCCCAAGAATACCGAACGTATTATACAGCCACCTCTCCACATTAAGGCAATGCCTCCATTATTCAAATTCCAATTATATTTTTCTGCTGCCGCTTTCATTAAAACATATCCTTGAGCATAAGAAACCAGCTTTGAAGCATATAATGCTTTTTCAAGATCTTTAATAAATTCTTCTTTATTTCCTTCAAATTTTGGTAAAGGACCACTTAATATTTTAGATGCCTCAACTCTCTCATTTTTCTGAGCCGAAAGACATCGGGCAAATACGGCTTCCCCAATTAATGTTAATGGAACACCAAGATCAAGTGCAGAAATTCCGGTCCATTTTCCTGTTCCTTTTTGTCCAGCAGTGTCAAGAATCTTTTCAACAAGAGGTTCCCCGTCTTCATCTTTGTAGGCCAAGATATCACGAGTAATTTCAATCAAGTAGCTATCTAATTCACCTTCGTTCCACTTTTTGAAAACTTCATGCATTTCATCTGCGTTCATTCCTAATAAATCTTTCATTATCTGATAAGCCTCGGTAATGATCTGCATATCTCCATATTCAATTCCATTGTGAACCATTTTTACAAAATGACCGGCACCATCTTCCCCTACCCAATCACAGCAGGGAGTACCGTCTTCAACTTTTGCAGAAATCGATTGAAAAATTGGTTTAACATGCTCCCATGCTTTAGACGAACCTCCGGGCATAATTGAAGGACCTAATAATGCCCCTTCTTCGCCACCTGAAACACCAGTTCCAATATATAAAAAGCCCTTATTTTCAACGTATTCAGTTCTTCTTATTGTATCCGGGAAATGAGAATTACCGCCGTCTATGATAATATCCCCTTTATCCAAATGTGGTAAAACTTGCTCGATAAATGCATCCACCGGTTTACCGGCTTTTACCATAAGCATCACTTTTCTAGGGGTTTTAAGAGAAGCAACAAATTCTTCTATTGAATGTGTTCCAATAATATTCTTTCCGTTTGCTCGGCCATCAATAAAATTATCAACTTTTTTAACAGTTCTGTTATAAACAGAAACTGTAAATCCTTTACTTTCCATGTTAAGGACTAGGTTTTCTCCCATTACCGCTAATCCAACAATACCAATATCTGCTTTTTGTTCCATTAGAATCCTATCTTATTATTTATTAAGTTTATGTTAATTTGTTATAATATTAAAACCCATTTCTATTAATTTTCCACTAATATTTTGTGAACATCCTTCTAACTTTACATAATAATTAGAAAATTCTCTTCTAGTTGGGTAATTGCCTCTTTGCTCCTCAAAACTTCCCGGATGATTTTAGGA
>Ga0209633_10001507_pt1 | contig 23788 bp, 15 predicted proteins | sample Cruoilmetagenom1_FD_187290 | JGI IMG/M metagenome (GOLD analysis project Ga0209633, IMG submission 187290) | Oil polluted marine microbial communities from Coal Oil Point, Santa Barbara, California, USA - Sample 1 (SPAdes) (version 2) | ecosystem: Environmental > Aquatic > Marine > Oil seeps ...
CCCCCACCTCCTGTAGATGCTGATGCTGATGGTATTCCTGACAGTACTGATAACTGTGTAGATGTTGCTAATCCAGAACAGGAAAATAGGGATGGAGACGCATTGGGTGATTTATGTGATAACTGTATGTTTGTTGAAAATGATGATCAGGTAGACCTTCATGGTATTTGCGAAGAGCCGATTGAGCCGGTAGGTATTCCCGCGGCAGATGCTGAGGAACCACCACCTGTTGTAGAACCTGTATTAGAGTGTGAAGAGTTACCAAATGGGGTGGGAGATGCTTGTGATGAATTATTTGCATTAACGCCACCGTCACTTAAATTCGAGCAATGTAAGGTAGATCCTGCTGTTTTTAACAACTTTATTTTGAATAAGGGTGCTGCGGAGGAGTTAGGTAAAGCTTACTTCTGGGACGTAAAAGTTGGCAGTAATGGGCAGTCTTGTGCAAGTTGTCATTTTCATGCCGGAGCAGACCCTAGATTTAAGAATCAGTCATCGCCAGGACTACTGGCAGGTGACACGAAATTTGATCCATTTAAAAATGCAGATGGTACCTGTGATGAAGACCGTCCAAGTGGTCCTAATAGAACAGCTAAGTGTCAGGACTGGCCTTTCCATGTCCTTAAAGATATAATAGATAGGAATTCAGATATTATCTGTTCTCATGACGATACATTTTCTTCACAAGGTGTACCGTTTAGAAAATTTGATGGTATACCAGACGTGAGAAATCCATTCTATGAGGATTGTACACCTCTTCCAGAAGACCCTGATTTAAATGATCCACCTGATTTTTTTGGTGCATCTAATTTTCATGTTAAGGGTGTCTTCGACCAAGATCACTTATATAATGTTAGAAGAGTTGAGCCAAGAAATACACCAACGGTGATTAACGCTTGCTTCAATTACCAGCAATTTTGGGATGGCAGAGCTAATCATTTATGTAATGCTGTATCGCCATTTGGTAAGAGAGATGAGTCGGCCAGGTTAATTAAATACCTTGGTGACGATGAATGTGAACAAGTAGGAGTTTTAATTGACAACGCAAGTATTTGTTCACAGTCTCTTGGACCAGTACTTAGTGACTTCGAAATGTCTTGTCAGGGAAGAAATTTTCTAGAAGTAGGGAAAAAATTAGTACATCAGCAAGCCCTTATGTTTCAGGATGTTTCTGATACAGACAGTATACTAGGTCACTTGTCATGCAATTTTGTATGCAGTGGACCTGAACCACATGGTGCTTGCGATTGTTCTGAAGAAGACATGGATGATATTACAGGTAATGTTCAAATAGATCTAGCACCTGATAAACCTGGTGTTTCAAGAACCTATCAAGAGATGATCGAACAAGCATTTTACCCTCAATGGTGGGGATCTGGAAAATGTTTTACTCCTGAGGGTTTAGTATGTGAGTGCCCTGATGATGAAAGGCCTGATGCAGTTGATCCGGGTGAATTTCTTCTAGGTTCAGGTGCTGGTGAAGTTAATCCGGGCAGAGGTCCTATTGTAGTACCCAATCCTGATGTTATACTGCCGGAACCACTCACTATTCCTCCTCTATTTCCAATTGGGGATAGTGGGGTGGGCGCTGATGAGGTTTGTGATCCCGATAATTTCCTGACTCAATTTGAATACAATTTCTCACTGTTCTGGAGTTTGTCTATAATGGCGTATTTAAATACCCAGGTATCGGATATGACACCATTTGACAACGCAGGTCATCAAGCTGAAGGTTTGTCAGATGAAGAAAGACACGGACTGGCGATTTTCTTGGGTAAAGCTCGTTGTGTAAATTGTCATGGTACAGCTGCCTTTTCTAATGCGACTACTTTCAATATCGATGCTGATGATAATGATAAGAATGACAATAATTTTGTAGAGCGGATGTTTATGGGCGATGCTAACATAGACGAGGAAACGGGTGACCCTATAAATCGTGCTGTAGTGGCGCTTTACGATAATGGCTACTATAATATTGGCGTCACACCTACTGATCATGATATAGGTAGGGGAAATCTAGATCCATTTGACAATCCGTTATCTTATGTTGAACAATTTGTAGCAAATCCCGAGATGCCTATAGATATGTTTAATACAAATCCGTGCAAATTTGATGTAATTCCTGATGAATGCATAGAGGACTGTACAATACCACCAGACGCTGAACCTGATTTTGAGCCTACTTGTGAAGGTTGGGAACCCCCTGCAGATCATAGGATTGCAGTAAAAGGGGCCTTTAAAACTCCGCAACTGAGGAATGTTTGGCTTACTGGTCCATATTTCCACCCTGGTTCCTATAGTACTCTAAGACAAGTTGTAGAGTTTTATAACAGAGGTGGTAACAGAAGGGGAGTGGAATTTGGTCCGGATACAACTGGATGTTGCGAAATTAATGATCCTCAAGATCCTGAGGATGATTTTTGTCCTGATGATTGTGAACCATCCAACCTCGATCCTGATATAAGACAATTGGGACTAACTGAGATCGAAATTGATGCTCTTGTTGCTTTCCTTAAATCCCTTACTGATGATAGGGTTGCTTTTAAACAGGCACCATTCGATCATCCTTCAATAATAGTTCCGAATGGACATTCAGTTGGTGATGATGGAGATGAGTCAATGGTTTTAGATGGTGAATGTTTCGATGTGGATCATGATATGGATGGTAATACACCGCTAGAGCATGTTTGTGAGGCTGTTGATTCGTATGAATCTATAGGTGGTATGTGGATTGAAATACCGGCTGTAGGTGCTGCAGGTATAAGCGAAAAATTAAAGCCTTTCGATGAGCTTTTAGGTTGTCCTGATCCGCAATAAGCAGATCTTGTAGTGTTTGATAAACTAGGAATTTGACCACTATCTTTACCACTATAGTTCCATATAATATGAAGGGAGATAAGCATTTCCCTTCATATTATACTTATGCAAGTTATGTCCAGTCTACGAAAATGAGTCCAGGTTTAGAGTTAGGTTTTTTCACTAAATTCTCTAATTTGCCCGGTACAGCTTTTTGGTGAGGCTCAGGGGAGCAGTATTGTTCAAGCTATTATTAATCCAAATACAGGGGTAGTGACGTAATTAATGTTGAATGCTTAATAAGTATTAATTGATTACTGGATTATAAAGGGGCAGTTTCTAAATGACAGAATTTAAAGTACATTATAATAAAAAATCCCTAGCTATTCGGACTATAATTGCTTGTCGTTATCCTCTAGCTAATAAAGCACTTTGTAAAATTCTGAAAGAGGATAAACGAATTGAAATAGTATCAGAGGTATCCAATTTGATTGATTTATTTGAATCTTGCAAACAATTTGATTTTGATATATTACTTCTGGATGTAGAACTTAGAGGTTTGAACCTAACCAAAATTTTAGGATTGGTAAAAACAATTAAGAGTGCAAAAATAATTTTGTTAATTGATCGTCATTCCGATGAGAACCTATTAATAAAGGCCGTTCGTTATGGTGTGAGGGGTTGTTTATTTAAAGATGTTGATTTTTCATGCCTTACTAAGTCACTAAAAACCGTGTTTGATGGAGAACTGTGGGTTAAAGGAAAATTAATGGGGGAAATTGCGGACAGATATTTTTATCCTACTAAGAGAATGCAGGCAAAGGCACATAGTGATGATATAACTAAGACTGAAATTAAGGTCGTTAAATTGATTCTTAAGGGTATGACCAACAAAGAAATAGCTGATGAACTTTATGTAAGTGAGCAAACGGTAAAGTCCCATATATATAAAGTTTATAAAAAGCTCTCACTAAGAAATAGGACTGAACTCATGCGTTTTGGGTTCCTTCACGGATTTTTACCTTAATTTAAAGTTAACAACTAACTTTATTAAGTGTAATTTCCCGTGACCTGCCCTCTATAATAGGTCAATAAGTTAAGTTAGATTTTTGACAGAAAATCTTATATACAGAAGGTATGAAGGCTATATGGCTTTGTTCATAATTCCAACTTAAACCAGTCTTGACAAAAGGGGAGTATTAAAACCACTAGCTATTTTCTAGTAGCTTTCTAGTAAAATGTGAAATTGTGCAATATAAGCAGAAAATTGATAAAAATAACATCAAACAATTACAGCATGTTAGAAGGGAATCGAACCCCCAAGTCCCTAAGGACGCCGGTTTTCAAGACCGGTGCAATCGCCGTTCTGCCAGCCCTCCAAGACAATGATTACAGTAGGTTACGTCTTTAATGAGCTGCGTGAAACGCTTATTCCAGTCATAATATAGTGCAAAAAAAGTGCTAATACTTTTTGAGTGGTCTATCTCTATAAGTAAAGACAGAATGTAAGTGGTGCGAGAGGGGGGAGTCGAACCCCCACACCTTGCGGTACTGGATCCTAAATCCAGCGCGTCTGCCAGTTCCGCCACTCTCGCACTATGTTGGTGGGCTGTGAGGGAATCGAACCCCCGGCCCGATGATTAAGAGTCATCTGCTCTACCTAGCTGAGCTAACAGCCCACGTCAATGTTTACGGGTGCTTGCGTTACCCTTCCCATTGCTTACTAACTCATTATTGCCCAAATATTGCCCGGTTAAAACCACATTCAAACTTTCAACTGCAAGCTTTTTATGTTCCGGTGTTGGATGTGAATATCTCATAGTCATTTGAATAGATGAATGCCCCATTAATTCTTTTATTGTAACTAGGTCTACTTTATTCATAACTAAATTAGTTGCGAATGTATGTCTCAGGTCATGAAAAGTAAATTTCTTAACACCCGACGACCTTCGCAATGCCCCATTAAAAGCTGTTTTAAATTCCTTTACGGGTTCCCCTTTCATATTCAAAAATACATTCTGTTCAGGGGAAGAGTATTGTACCGAATTTAATATGTCATTCAACATTTTATTTATAGGAATTATTCTTGGCTCATCGTTTTTGGTTTCTTCAACTCGGATATATCCTTCGTCCAAGTCCACGTTTTCCCACTTAAGGTCTAGAATTTCGTTCTTTCTCATACCCGTACAGTAAGCCATAACCAATAATGGTTTTAGCAGGTCTGATGCTGAATTGTAGAATGCTTTAAACTCCTCTTCTCTCAAAGTTCTTAGCTTGTTTAGTTTCTCCTTATAGAGTTTATATCCTTTTAAGGGGTTTTCACTTAACCATCCTCTTCTAACTGCATAATTAAGCATCGTCTTTAGGAAAGCTATTTCACGGTTAACAGTAGCCTTTGAAATTAATTTGCCGTGCCTACCTATTGTCTTTAACCTTTCAGATTTATATTTATCTACCCGCCAGCTGTTTATAAATGATAGTTTCTTTTCGCCAAAATATCTAAGTAACGCCTTAGAAGAAATATTGTCCGACCTAGATGATTTCTTCGTTTCTGAATAGTTTTTCAAAAAGGACTTTACAGCTCTATCGAACGGAACCTGTTTTTTGGTTTGAGCAATATCAAACTTCCCGGTCGCACACTCCGCCTTTCTAATGTGCAGGGCTTTTTTAGCTTCAGTCTCAGTTACTTCCTCAGGGAGCTTGCCTTCTATTGTGACCGACTCCCGCACTCTCTTGCCGTTCTGGTCGTAGAAGTCCAACCACCAGCAGTTTCCAATTCTTCTTACTGCCATAACATTAGAATATAACATTTCCAGATTGTTGTTAAGTGTACCGCTCCCCTTTAGTCAAGCAGGGTTTAAGTTGGAATTATGAACAAAGCCAACTAGTCTTTATGACCTCATGTATGGAAGGTTTTCTGTCTAAAATCTAACTTGCATTATGAACCTATTATAGGGGGTCAGATCAATTCTCTGAGTATTATGGATACATAAAATTAGCACCATTAGTATCTAAGTATATACGACAGGAATTGTATTTCTGGTAGCAGAATAATGCATGAATGCTGGTGTAAGGAACTCCTTGAACTGCCATTGAGTCAAAGAATGGTGGCCAGTCCTGATGATGATCACCTACTCGGGCACCATTAGGAAAGAATACTCCTGCTCTGAAACCATACCTTTGACCATTTCGTGAAAGTTCATCTGCATATCTAACTGTCCAATTAAACCAAAGGTCTATAAACCCGAATGTTTTGGAACGTTCTATAAGTGTTGGGTTCATTATTGATTCTCCTCATATGCATTTGCTTTAATAAAATATGTCCACTAAAATCTATCTTAGCATGTAATCCGATTAAATTTCAAGATAGCAAAACCGAAAAAATCGTATTCAAATTCTACAAAATAATCTTAATAGAGATCAGTATAATTCTAATAGGTTGTTGATTTCGTCATAAACCCCCCAGATTATTAACTTGCCAAATAAAAAAGGATAGCTTTGGCTCCTTTTTTTCTGAAATATCTCTTCAATGACCCTAACCCATAATGAGCTACAACTCTCATTGAATAAATGCAATTCGTTTTTTTGAACCTTCTCTCTTATATTGCTATATTTATTAGACTTGCTTCACTAAGCTTTAAAATGATATTGAGATATTAAACACATACTGCTTTCCGTTAAGAAGGTAATATAAATAAGGCAGGGATACGAGTATGAATCGATAAGTGAAATTCTTGGATTGGAAATTGTTAAGGGTATTCTACTACATTTCCGTCAATAAGGGCGCCTAGGGGTAATTTATCCTGCACGCATTCATCTATATTCATTGTCACATGGGAAACCAATATTGGGACATCATGGCTTGCCGTAGGACATTCTGTGATTTCTGCTTCATCACATGTGACTGACCAATCGCCGAGTCTGTGAGTCACACGCCATCTGCCCATCCCAAGACTATTAATTACCTCAGAAGGTACACTGACACCGATTTCACAATAAGTTTGACCGTCATCATTGATAATATTAACCCAATCCCATTCCGGTATTACAAACGGATTGGAAATAGAAGAATTACTTCCGGATAAATCGGTACGCTCCATCTCCCAGACAGTATTTAAACTACTAGCCCAATCAGTACAGTCATTCTCATTAATTGGCAGTGCAGGTGGTGAGGTAGACGGCTCTCCTGAAATTGAGGATGGTGTGGGTATAAAACGCATTGCTGCGATCAGACAAGGTGTGCCTAATTCATTCCCGCTGCCGCCAAGACCCTGAACGCCAAAATTGCATGCATAAAGAGAAAGTATAATCAGAACAGCTATAAGAGATAATTTAAACTTGTTCATAAAGGGTTGTTTCCCCATCCGCCTAAATTTAAAACTTCAAACCCAGCATAACATAAAATAATATATGAAGACAAATGGTTATACCCTCCATTTTTATTATTTCTGCTCAATCAAATGAACCCATAATGAGCTACAACATTCATTGAATAATTGCATTTTGTTTTTTGAACCTTCTATATCTTGTATTTTGCTACATTTGCTACACTAAGCTTTAAAATGATGTAGGAAATGTAGGAAAATACAAGATATAGAATAGAAGTTAGAAAAGCTTAATTTTCCATAAAATTACTTGATTATTTCCAAGTGTTAAGATACGATCAACTATATAAGCCAGTTCTTCTTTCCTAGGGCGGTGAAGGGAGAAATCAAATGAAGTTGTTATTAGCCATTGCCATTTTTTTTGCGTTATTTACTGCAAAGCCGGTATTCTCAGAAACTAATCTCCAATCATCTTCGGTAGATCTTCAGTACTTGATAAAAGAACTACTAATTGAAGAAGAACTGCGGGGAATAATACAATCAGGTGAAGATACATTCTATAAAGTCTATATATTTGATAATGCCGGGAACACTAAATATGCGTCACTTAAGTATTGGAGAGGTTTGCTACTATTCCCAGATCTTTCAAATAAAAGTATTTTAGTAAATCTTAGAAGTAATCAAAATAATTTTGATAATTGGTGGTATTTAAATAGAGATGAATCTTTCTCAAAATATATAGAAGATCCTCAGAACGATATTATAGGATTGGTGACTATCTCGGAGGACCATAATTTACTATTGTCCTATGATCTAGATGGTGACAGAATATTAGATGTCATCTATAAAAATTCAGATGATGGCAAAGAGGTTTTAATTGTCAATGAATCCAATGGCAGTGATTTTTTAGATTCGTCTATTGAACTTAATGATCCTTTATGCAATGGAGAATTTAGACCAAATTCAAATCTTGGAAACACAATAGATATTAGAGGGATATTGGATATTTGTGGTAGTTCCGGCGATGGGGCAGATGAAGAGAGTGGTTTAGGAGGATTAGGTATTTCGCCTGGAAATACAGGAAGCGGTTTTGATCTATTAGACACACTTTGCAAAGGTATTTCTAATGGTAGTTCATCAATCGGTTCTGGTATAACATCAGACGATGGATACACACAGAAATATATAGATACGTTTCGAGGTGTGATAAATAATGGGTTTGATGGTGAACCTGATAGTTTGCCAGTAAACGTGGGAAGGGTTGGTATCTGGTGGTTTGCTCCTGGCGTTTTTGAAGCAAGTAAAGCGGGATTGGTGATTGCAATGGCGATTGATGTCTTTGGTCTTGAGGAGGAAGTAGAGAGTTTAAAAAAAGTAGTAAATGAATTGCTCCCAGATACGGATACTGATTCTACACAGGAAGAGAGTGATAATCAAGAGGATTCTGAGGAAGAGGATGATGATACTTCTACAGAAAATACAGATGAAACAGAAAATAGTAACGAAGGTACCCTAACAACAGGTAATAATGAAGAAACACAGCCAGGATGCATTTCAGGAGATCCAAACTGTGAGACTGGAAATGATGCATTAAAAGATTTATGTGATAGGTTAAATTCAGATAATGATTTTTTAGATAGCATTGAAGATGCTGAAGATCAAGCCGCTGCTGATAATAATTGCGATGATCCTGTGGTGAATCCAAATCCAGCTGAAGCATCTGAAGGCAGTGAAATCAATTGTCATCCTGGTCGAGGTGAGGGAGTAGATACCAACACAATAGAAGATGTCTTAAGTGTTGGAGGGGCAGGGGGTGAGTGCGGACCAACAGAAACACCAGGTCCGGATGGTGAATGCAATGGTTTGGGTTTAACTTTCTCTGGTAGTGGAGGAAGAGGATCTCTATGGATAGCTTATAGTGATGTAATTGGAATTGATTTCTGTAACGATTTTTCTTGTGATGACTTTCAGTAATACAGCGTTAATTCTTCCTTAATAATAGGTCCATAGGGTAGGGGTCTCTTATATTGCTACATTTGCTACACTAACTACATAAAGCAATAGTAGGATGTAGAAGGTGTAGGAGAAATAGAGATACTAGAATGAGAGCTACTTTATTATCTCACGTATTTTTATCTGTGCACACTTATTTTGCATAGCTAAAGCTATTGTTTCAAATTCGTACATGTGATAATATTGATTCATCTAAACAGAGGAGGATGTAGGATGAAAAGTATATCAACTTTTGTAATTGCATTACTTGTATTTAGCTTCTTCTTTCTAGCTTTACCTGAAAAGGGAATTTCGTCAATCACTGGAGGGTGCTGTATTAAAGATGGCGCCTGTGCAGGTTGTGAAAGCGGTTGTATTACTACGCCAGATTTTTGTATTGATATGGGAGGCACGGAAGAAGAAGGAGCATGTTTTGATGAGGGGCTAGGACCACCAATCTGTAGGAACCCAGTTGATAAGGTAGGATGTTGTGTACTTGGTCCTGATAACTGTGTAGAGGATATAGGAGTTGAGGATTGTTTTAGGGTTGAAATGGGTGATATCTGGAATCCCGGAGATTCCTGTTCAGAAGTCCCCCAATGTGTTGTTATCAAGACCCCAATTCCCACTATTTCCCAATGGGGATTGATAGCTTTGGCAGGGATTTTGGGAATAGTAGGGTTTATTATGGTTATGAGGAGAAGAAAAGCAACTGTTTAATCTTGAACAATATTAATTATAAATAAGGGAGCTTCGGCTCCCTTATTCTTCTGAAATTCATCCCACAACCTTCCCTTTGCATATATAATTAAACCTATGCCTAATCCTAAAGTTGATAATTTAAATCATGGATTTGCTATTCGAGACAATTTGATTTTTAAAGAAGGTGCTAACGGGCTTATCTATGCTGAGATTAAAAATGAAGCTGCATCGGCACAAATATATCTTCATGGGGCACATATAACTTCTTTTACCCCTTCAGAGCAGGATCCCGTTATATTTCTGAGTTCTCTAAGTCAATTTGAACCTGGAAAAGCAATAAGGGGTGGAATACCCATCAGCTGGCCATGGTTTGCAGATCATCCGACTGACAAGACCAAGCCCGCGCATGGTTTTGTCAGAACTTCATTATGGGAGGTAAGAGAAACTCAAAATATATCTAAAGATAAAACAGTAATAACTTTGGGGCTAAGAGATGATGAAGAGACGCACAAACTTTGGGATTACAGCTTTGATCTGGAACTTACGATCAGCATAGGCAAAGAGCTAAACGCCGAGCTAACTATGACAAACTGCGGGAATGAGGATTTTACTATTACCAGCGCCTTTCATAGCTACTATATTGTTGGAGATGTAAATGATATTACAATCCATGGCTTGGAGGATACAAACTATATAGATAAAGTAGACAATTTCTCAATGAAGTTGCAGGACAGTCCTGTTAAAATTGCCGATGAGACGGACAGAATCTATTTGGATACAACAAGCGATTGCATAATAGAGGATCCCAGTTTAAATCGAAAAATAAGAATACAGAAATCAGGTAGCAATTCTACCGTTGTATGGAATCCTTGGATGGATGAAGCTAAAAAGATGAAAGACTTAGGAGATCTGGATTATTTGAAGTTTGTATGTTTAGAAACTACTAACGCAGGAGAAGATAGTATAAAATTAGCGCCGGATAAGCAACATAAATTAGAATTGAATGTGATAGTCAAAAACCCTTAAGGAGCTTAGAATAATTCAGACGATTATTTGTGAAATAAAATGAATCTGAAATCCTCGTTAGTCCGTATATTTTGGTGAATAGGGGGTAATAATCATGAAAACATATTTAATAATTGCTTTTGCTTTGGTTTTGTTTGTAGGGTTTAGATTAATTGGTGACAATAACTCCACAGATGATTTCTCTACAGCTGCCGAGGCTTCTGTAAGTGAGAAGCCGTCAAAAGAAGAGCTTAAGAATAAGCTTACGCCGCTTCAGTATAAAGTGACTCAGGAAAACGGAACTGAAAGGGCATTTAGTAATGAATACTGGGATAATAAGAAACAAGGAATTTATGTTGATATAGTGTCAGGTGAGGTTTTATTTAGCTCCAAGGACAAATTTATATCCGGAAGCGGCTGGCCTAGTTTTACAAAACCTCTGGTAATTGAAAATATTGTGGAAGTTGAAGATACCTCTTTTCTTATGAAGAGAGTCGAGGTTAGAAGTAAAAATGCTGATTCGCATCTGGGGCATGTCTTTAATGATGGGCCAGGTCCGGACGGACTCAGGTACTGCATAAACTCGGCATCGCTCAGGTTTATTCCTGCTGATGATTTAAAAGATAAAGGCTACGATGAATATGTAGTATTATTTGAAAAATAAAGTATTCCTCCTTTAGAGTTTAAGATGCCGGGATAGTATCTAATAATGATTTTAGATCTGAACCCGGCATCTTAAACTCTAAAGTATTAACTCAGTGTTTGAGTACGCGCCGTACCAGCCAAACCAGAACGCTCTATGAGCGGGCAGCCGGTAAAGCTCTTTACCTTCTGGTGATGTTAACTTAGATTCAGTTAAAGCCCATTTTTTACCATTGACATCGGTGACAGAACGGTCTTGATTCCATTCTTTGAATTTTACTTCTTTTGCTTCATAGACCCTTGCGGCACCTGATTTGTCCGTTAGAACGACAAAATCTAAGTCCTCAATCTGTTTATGATATATCGGGTTCTTAGACAAAAAATCAACACTTATAGCTAAAGGCTTATCGGCATATTGACTAAAAACAAGCCCTAGCACTTCATCTTTATTCTTGAGGCGCCTGTCAAGCTTGGGGACATTAAACATTAGCTCATCAGTGGCAAAATATTCTCTATAAGCAGCCCCTTCCGAGTAATCTCTCTTATGACCTGTTTCGAGTGAAAGCACTTTTGTCTCCGGATGCCTTTTTTTCCACTCTCCCCAGGTAGTAGTCACAACACTCATACGCTCAAGTTCTATATCCTTGTCAGTAAGATCTCCTATTATGGGTTTACCCCATAGCGTGTTCCAGAGAGACTGGGTTTCTTTATCATACATAAGCTTATTAGACCTATATAGAAAACCACTTGTTCCTATTTGATGATTTACACCCTCATGCTCTGTATTATATAGAATCATTGAGCCGCAAAGTGTGCAGTAAACACCCGCAACTGGGGTATCACCTACATTGTCAACAAACATCTCATGCCATGCCATTATCCGCTTAGGATAGGCTCTTGCGTCTCCATTTACCTCAATTCCGAAGACTATATTGTCATCATCTAAATACTTTGCTTGTTTCGCATTGATCATTTTAGGGTTTCTAAGTGGCGGTATGCCGTCTTGCTTAACCCCTCCCCATCTGACTTCATCGAGTCTTATCTTAGCTGTACGGTCACTTGAGAAATATCCTGCAAATTTAGGATCAATCAGACCGTAAAGTAAAGATTTGAACTCAGGATACTGTGAATGGACCATTTCATCATTATTCCAAATCCAATCGTACCATTTATCAAGCTGATATCCGTAGTCTTTTCCAGTCTTTTCTTCAAGAAGTTTTACTAATTTCCCTGTAAATGTGGGGTCATTGCTAAGATATAATACTTCTATCACCATTATCGGAAATGTAGGTTCCCAGTTCTCGCTTATGTACTTATAAGCTTTCTCTTTATCTTCCTCTGGAGAGACCACAAGCGCTACAAATGACACCGGGACTATATTTTCTTTGGAAACCGAAGATAAAGATTCTTCAGAGTGGGATAATTCTGATTGTGCGAAGAATGTAAAAATAAACAGTACTGATAAAGTTATATTTATTAGCCTTTTGTTTCTCATAGTAGTGGTTTAGATTATCTAAGTAGAAAAAAGGTTCATGTAATGCACCTAAATTTTGATAGACTATTCCAAGCGGTTCTTGAAAATCCCATCAATCTTCAATCAGCTTCTAGAAAGTTCATTCTATATTAACTGAGATCACTGACTACTCTACTGTCCTGGTAGGTATAAGCTCAGGAGGTGCTACACCATCCGATTGTATTGTGAGACAGTAATCTCCCTCGAACCTGTCGGGGTGAAAGAGCTTCTGCACAACAGTTACACGGTGTCTGCCGTCTGTGTTTAAAGGAGTCATGATAATATTAGGAAATGGACCGCGATGGACTTTGAACAGAAAACCTTGGCCAAATTTAGTTAAAAACAGCGTAGCCCTATCTCCTTCACCTTCTCCGTCCGGATCCATATCTAGAATAACGGTAACTGTTTCATTCTTATTACCATCGAAAACAAATCTGTCAAAATCAGGGAAGAATCTGAAGCGGTTGTCGCCAAGTGTAGAGCATTGCGTGTTAAATGTGAGGCTCATATCAAAAGCTATCGTCTGAGCAAGTGCTATGAATTCTCTGAATTCTCTCTCTACATCTCTTGGTAATTCACCTGATCTTATAAAAGTCTCGGTTTCACTAATAAAGTTTTGCATTGTAGTAAAAGCGCCAAAAATGTTGCCGAGGAGGAGTTCGTCGATAGCTACATTTATTATTCTAGATAGAATGTCCAAGATTCTAGGAGGGCATCCGCGGCAGCGATCAATTTCAGCTAACAGAAGATTCATTCCGGAATTAAACGGGTTATCAAAATCCCCTAATTTGACTACAAAGGACTCCTCATTTCCTCCGATTGTACTGTCCGCAGAGCTAGGTCCGACCGCGGGGAAGGGTGAGGAGTCTGTCAGTCCGGCAACCATAACGCCGTTGCCGAATGTGTCAAATTCGACATCATTTCCGATATCAAGCTTGCTACCGCCTATAAATGTAGCATCAATGCCACTTAATAATCCGTTTAAGTTTGCGACAAAGGCTTCACCACCAACAGCGTTATTATCAGCTGATCCTCCGTCTACACCCGGAAAACCGGGCGCTCCACGCCCTGTTGCATAGAGAATGCCCAAAGTAACAGAGTGTAGTGAGGAAACAAATTCAAAATCTTCCCCGCCTCCTAGGTAAGTTGCAGCTTGGATGGTACTTAGAGTTGGATCAAGCTTTACAACGAAGCCTTCATTATCGCCTTGTCCTAGGTTATTATCTAGCGACGATGCTGTAATGCCTGGGAAGTCGCTTGAATTGGTCATACCGCCCGCGTAAACGTTCCCTAATTTGTCGACAGTTATTGCTAAGCCAAAATCTCCAGTTGATCCTCCAAGAAATGTGGCATCTAGTATTTGGGTAAGGCTTGAGTCAAGCCTTGCGACGAATGCTTCAGAGAGACCACCAAAGTCATCATCAGCTGAGGTTTCGTCAACTTCAGGAAAACTCGTAGAACCTGATAATACTGTAGAAGTGCCGGTAATGTAAACAGTATTGTTGTCACCCATGGACATGTCTACTTTTGAAAAGGGGAAGCCTATTCCATCGCTACCAAAGCCGCCAACATATGTAGCCGCAAGAATGTTCGCCAAATTAGGGTCTAATTTTGCGACAAAGGCATCTGCATCGCCAGACAATCCGATTTGGGCTGATCCGGGCCCCACTCCAGGAAAACTACCTGACATGGTTGAGCCTGCTACAAATAGATTATCTACACTGTCTATAAATACAGAACTTGCTTGATCTAAACCACCACCTCCTAGGTAGGTTGCGGATATGATTTGGCTAAGATCAGGATTGAGTTTTACTACAAATGCTTCCCTATCTTCGAATATAGAATCGGGAGAGCTGCCACTTATACCCGGAAAATTATCTGATTCAGTTAGTCCAACCACATAAACTTCTCCTGACTCGTTTACTACTATCGCTTCACCTGACTCGATGCCATCGCCTCCTAGAAACGTAGCAGATAGTATTGAGTTAAGATTGTTGTCTATCTTAACTATATAGGCCTCACTCAGTACCAACGTGCTGTCTGGTGCATCGCCAGTTACACCTGGGAAGTCTGTTGATAATGATCCAGCTCTGCCGGTTACATAGATATTCCCTTCACTGTCAGAAGTTACTCCCATAGCCGCATCGGAGCCTGACCCACCAAGATAAGTTCCTGCTAAAAAGGGATCAATAACGAGCTCTTTAGTTTGGTCATACTCTTCAACGAGAAATCCATATTGATGATCGTCAATTGCATACGCAACCTCTACAAATTCATTTTTCCCTTCGATTTCTTGGAAAGCTATTGGTTTAGAGAATTTCACTATGCCTAGTCTAGTCTCCACAACTAGAGCACCTTCAGGGCTAACGGATAACTTTTCGCTGCCACTAAATTTAACCTTTATTTGTTCCGGATCAGCGCCTTTTTGAACAAAAAACAGCTTTTCTACATTATTCCCATAGGCCTTGAGCTTAAGTTCTATACCATCATATATTTCTCCCCATGACAAACTGTTATAACTGGGTATTTTGGTTCTCCATTTGGATACATTATTACCATGAAAGATATTAATCTCGGTAACCGATTTCTCTTCGCCCGAAATATCTTGAACATCCCTACCTACGATTTCTTCAGTAATGGATATGACTTGACTAGGTGAATCTTGGTCGTTTAATAGAGAAGATTTGGAGTTTCCTTCTGATTTTGTTAATTCATAAGTTATCTGTCCAGCTTTTGTAATAAATACCGTCCCTGCAAAAGTGTTAGCATAGAACTTTACTTGCTCATCCATTTGTCCTTCGTTAAGGATAAACGGGATTGATAGTTTTGCTATGTTGTTAGATATATTTTGCTTACTAATATCTAATACATTGTTATCATGTGATGGACTATTTAAGGATGAAGTGTTTATAAGCCAAAACCCAATTCCAACTAGCAATAAGAAAAATAAGGTAATTCCTATCAATTTTTTCATCTTATGCTCCTCTGTCTAAGCAAAAAGGGCAAAGATAATGAAATTAGACAAAAACGGTCAACAGAAAGTTAGTGTGTGTAAATTAGGAGTTTCAGCTTCAATAACCCACCGCCACAGGTCAATTTATACTGTTTTTTAGCCAAGCCACTACAGTGATTTAGACTGTATTCCCATCGCTTAGACTGTTTATTTGTTTACTCATTATAAAACTTAGCGGCGCATAATGTCAATAGGGTTAAATATTTAGTGATTTCAATTTTCTAGCAGATATATATACAAAAGAAGGTTATTCTGAATCTGCATTATATTGGATTTTAGGCTTTAATGATTATTCTACTAGATAATTCTAGGCGCAAGCTGTCTATATTAATTATTTCTGGTATAATTTACGGCTTGATTTGAATAATAAGTACTTAAAAACACTTACAAAATTTATGTAAAACTAAGGGGTTTGATATTATGAAAGTTAATATGGAGAGTTTGAGTGACACACAAAGGAAGCTGCAGGTAGTAATTCCATCCGTTATGGTAAAAGAAGAGCGTGATTCTGTATTTAAAGAGATATATCACGCCGCTAAAGTTAAGGGCTTTCGTCCGGGCAAGGCGCCTATAAATATTGTTGAGTCTATGTATAAAAGTGAAATACTCAACGAGACAATGCAAAAATTGTTATCAAAAACACTTGAAGACGCGCTCAGAGAAGCACAAGTTAATCCAATTAATCGACCTGAGATAACCCCGCCAGATAATCTTGAACTGGATAAGGATTTTGAATATACAGTAGTATTTGAAGTTCTACCTGAAATAGAGCTTGGACAGTATAAAGAACTACCACTCAAGAAAGAAAAACAGGTTGTAAAAGATGAGGATGTTGAGCTTTCAATTCAACACCTTCGTGAGCATAAGGCTGAAACAACACCTTATGAAAAGAAGAAAGCAGTTAAAGACGGCGATGTGGTGATTGTAGATTTTGAAGGATCTCTTGATGGAGAGCCGCTGGAAGACCTCAAGCGTAAGGATGTACAGTTTGTATTGGGTGAGAATAAGATGATCCCAGAATTTGAAGAAGCTGTTATAGGGATGAAAAAAGAAGAGGAAAAAGAGTTTGACGTCACATACGACGATAGTTTTCCTATTGAAGAAGCGCGTGGAAAAGCCATACATTATGTTCTTAAGTTAAAAGATGTTCTAAAAAGAACCATGCCCAAGGTAGATGATGAACTTGCCAAGGGTATTGGACTTGAAACCTTGGATGAGCTTAAAATTAAGATTAGAGAGGACTTGGGGCACCAATTGGAGAAGCAGGCTCAGACAAAAATGAGAAGAGACCTCATGGATCTTTTAGTTGAGAAAAATCCCTCAATAGAAGTGCCTGCAAGCCTTGTAGAACAAGAGGCAGAAAGACTTGTGCAAGGCGTTCAGCAGAATATGGAGCAGCAAGGCGCTCCTCCAATGGATCTTAGTGATGAGCAATTGAAAGAAATTAGAGATCACGCTGTAAGAAACGTTAAGGCATCCTTAGTTCTTGGAGAAATATCCAGAAAAGAGGAGATTCGAGTCTCCAATGAAGATATTAACGAAAATCTGAGTTCTATAGCCCAGCAATATAATATGGGAACGGATCAGATACGTGAATTATATGAACAAAATAATTTAATAGAGGGGCTAGAAGCTACCTTAGCAGAGCGAAAAGTCATTGATTTTATTGTCGAAAATGCCGAAATCGATGAGGTCCCAGCCAAAGAAAATCACGTTGACAAGAATCCGTAGTATCTGTATACTCATCTGTAATGTCCAGCTATGTACCGATCGTAATTGAGCAAACCAGCAGGGGCGAGAGGGCATATGATATTTTTTCCCGTTTATTAAAAGACAGGATTGTTTTTATTGGTTCTGCGATTAGCGACGCTGTCGCTGATACTGTAATAGCACAGCTCCTATTCCTAGAATCTGAAAACCCGGAAAAAGATATATATGTCTATGTAAATTCCCCTGGGGGTCATGTAACTTCAGGGCTCGCAATATATGACACAATGCAATATGTAAAGCCCGATGTGGCAACTATGTGCATGGGTCAAGCAGCGAGTATGGGAGCGGTGCTTTTAGCGGCCGGCACAAAGGGCAAGAGATATGCCTTACCACATGCCAGAGTTATGATTCATCAGGTTTTGGGCGGGGTAGAGGGGCAGGCAACAGATATCGATATACACGCAAGAGAAATCCTCAGGATAAGAGAGGACCTAAATGAAATACTTGCAAGGCATACGGATCAGCCGATTGACAAGATTCGAGTAGACACAGAAAGAGATTTTTTCCTAAAACCAGAAGATGCCTTAGAATATGGGCTGATTGATGCTATAATTAGTCATAGAGAGGAGGCGATCAAGTGACTTCGAAAAAGGACGCCAAAGAGGGAAAGTTATACTGCTCTTTTTGCGGAAAGAGCCAAAAAGAAGTTAGAAAGCTCATCGCAGGGCCGACTGTATACATTTGTAATGAATGTATTGAGCTCTGTAATGAGATAATAGCTGACGAAGAGGCTAAAGAAGGCGTACTAAAAAAACGCTATTCTAGTCTTCCAACGCCACCACAAATCAAGAAATTCCTAGACGAATATGTAATTGGGCAGACTAGAGCTAAGAAAATATTATCCGTAGCCGTTTATAACCACTACAAAAGAGTAGAGCTAAACGCCTACGCAAATGGAAAAAGAAACGCCGACGTAGAGGTCCAAAAGAGCAACATTTTAATGATTGGGCCAACAGGAAGTGGTAAGACACTACTAGCCCAGACATTGGCAAGACTTTTAGATGTGCCGTTTACTATAGTGGATGCTACTTGCTATACAGAGGCAGGTTACGTTGGCGAAGACGTAGAAAACATGATAGTTAGTCTTTTGCAAGCCGCAGATTATGACCTTGAAAGGGCTTCAAAAGGTATTATATATATAGATGAGATTGATAAGCTGGCCCGTAAATCCGGAGATAGCCCTTCAATCACAAGGGATGTTTCTGGTGAAGGTGTTCAGCAAGCCCTTCTTAAAATTATGGAAGGCACAAAGGCAAATGTACCGCCGAAGGGCGGTAGAAAACATCCTCAGCAAGAGTTCCTCCAGATAGATACGACAAATATTCTGTTTATCTGCGGTGGCGCTTTTGTTGGTCTTGAAGACCTGATTAAGCAGAGGATAGGAGAGAAATCAATAGGTTTTGAAGCAAGTCTCGGAAATATAGATGAAACGGACCTAGGGGCTATTCTCATGGAAGTACAACCAGAGGATCAAATACTGTTTGGTCTGATTCCTGAGTTTGTAGGAAGGATACCGGTTGTAGCTACCCTAGAAGAGCTAAGCGAAGAATCATTTATAGAGATTCTTACAAAGCCTAAAAATGCGATTATTAAGCAGTTCCAAAAATTAATGGAGCTTGAAGGTGTCGAGCTTGAAGTCACAGATGAAGCTCTTGCTGAAATTGCTCGTGAAGCTATTATGAGAAAAACAGGGGCGAGAGGTCTAAGAGCAATAATTGAGACTGTTATGCTCGATATTTCTTATGAAGTTCCTTCATTAAAAGGACTTACACGTTGTGTAATATCTGAAGAGGTGATAAAGGGTACGGGCGATCCGCTGTTTATTTATGAGGAGGAAGCCCGCTTAGGTACATAAGGTATTTAGGTGCATAGGATGTAATTCCAGTAGTAAAGGAGAATAACATGCCAATGTTCTTTAACAATGAAGACGGATCAGGTCAGGTAGAAACTCTACCGCTATTACCATTAAGAGATGTCGTAATCTTCCCCTACATGGTGGCTCCGCTTTTTGTAGGTCGTGAGAAATCTATTCGCGCCCTTGAAGAAGCAATGAAGCAGAACAAGGAGATTTTTCTTGTTGCTCAGAAGGATGCGAAAACCAACGATCCAACGGAAAAAGATATATATGACATAGGAACAATTGGAACTATTGTACAGATGTTGAGACTTCCTGACGGTACTGTAAAGGTTCTAGTCGAGGGTAAGGGCAGAGCTTGCGTTAGAAACTACCTTCCCAATAAGAGCTATTTTATGGTAGAGGTCGAGACTATTCCAGAGGCTGATAATATTGGAGTTGAAACTGAGGCTCTTATTCGCACTCTTGTCACAGCATTTGAAAACTATGTGAAATTAAACAAGAAGATACCGTCTGAAGTCCTTGTAACAGTCTCTTCAATAGAAGAACCTGGAAGACTATCAGATACTATATCTTCTCATTTGAGCTTTAAACTTGAAGACAAGCAAGAAATACTTGAGACCATCAACCCTGCTGAAAGACTTGAGAAGCTTTATGAAAAGATTCAGTCTGAAGTTGAGATTATGCAGATAGAAAAGAAGATACGGGGCCGTGTTAAGAAACAGATGGAAAAGGCCCAGAAAGAGTACTATCTGACAGAGCAGATGAGGGCTATTCAGAAAGAGCTCGGTGAAAAGGATGATCTCAAATCAGAGATTCAGGAATTTGAAGATAAAGTAAAAAAGAAAAAGATGCCTGAAGAGTCTGAGCAGAAAGTTAAGAAAGAAATCAAAAAACTAAAACAGATGTCGCCTATGTCTGCTGAAGCAACTGTGGTCAGAAATTATATTGACTGGCTGCTTTCACTCCCTTGGGAAGGCGAATCAACAGACGACAGAATTGATATTGACGAAGCGCAGAAAATTCTTGATGACGATCATTTTGGTCTTGAGAAGCCAAAGGAGCGCATCCTCGAATATCTAGCTGTTCAGGCGCTGACAAAGAAAATTAAAGGGCCAATACTATGTTTTGTTGGACCTCCTGGTGTTGGTAAGACTTCTTTAGCCAAATCGATAGCACAAGCTATGGGACGAAAATTTATAAGAGTTTCATTGGGCGGAGTTAGAGACGAAGCTGAAATTAGAGGACACCGTAGAACTTACATTGGAGCCCTTCCTGGGAAAATAGTTCAGGGAGTTAGAAAAGCTGGTACCAACAATCCGGTATTTTTGCTCGATGAAATTGATAAACTAGGAATGGATTTCAGAGGCGATCCAGCATCAGCGCTTCTTGAGGCGCTTGATCCGGAACAGAACATAACATTTAATGACCATTATCTTGAAGTAGATTATGATCTTTCAAATGTGATGTTCATAACTACGGCAAATGTGCTTCACACTATACCGTGGGCGCTTCAAGATAGAATGGAAATTATAAGGATTTCAGGTTACACAGAAGACGAAAAGCTTGAAATAGCTAAAAAATTCTTAGTTCCAAAACAGCGCGAAGCGCATGGTCTAAAAGATGAAAACCTGAAGATGTCTGATAACACTATTCTAGATGTAATTAGGTACTACACTAGAGAAGCTGGAGTAAGGACTCTTGAGCGTGAAATTGCGACACTTTGCAGAAAAGCTGCTAGAGATGTGGTTAAAAAAGGACCGGAGCATACTGTTAAGTTAACTCCGGCTGTTATAAAGAAAGAAAACTATCTCGGCATTGCAAAGTTTAAACACGGCGAGATCGAAGAAAAAGACCATGTTGGAATGTCCACAGGACTTGCATGGACCGAAGTCGGTGGAGAGCTTCTTACCATAGAAGTTTCAATTGTACCAGGTAAGGGTAACTTTACTGTGACAGGTAAGCTGGGAGAAGTTATGCAGGAATCCACCCAGGCTGCTATGAGTTATGTAAGGTCCAGAGCTGAGAGGCTTGGGCTTGAACGCGGCTTCCACCAGAAGGTAGATATACATATTCACGTTCCTGAGGGTGCTACGCCTAAGGACGGGCCTTCAGCAGGTATAGCAATTTCAACGGCTATTGTTTCTGCTCTGATTAGGAAACCTGTTAAACATGATGTTGCTATGACTGGTGAAATCACTTTGAGAGGAAGAGTTCTCTCCATAGGCGGTCTTAAAGAAAAGATATTAGCAGCACATAGAGGTAAAGTAAAAACGGTTATTATCCCGCATGAAAACGAAAAGGACCTCAAGGAAATACGTGAATCTATCCTTAAGGATATAAAAATAGTGATTGTTGAACATATGGACGACGTCCTTGATGCAGCCATTGTTTCAGACGTGCCAGTTCTTCAAGATATTGTAATTCCGCCTCCAACGATGACAATCGGCGATGAGGTAGGAGCTAACGTAAACTAGAAGATAAAGGGGCTGATTAATAATCAGCCCCTCTTTTTATTACCGTTTTAATACCTAGATATGATTAAGTAATCGAAGTTAGCTATTTAGGAGATACTTATGGCTCGAGTAGTCCATTTTGAAATCCATGCTGATGAACCTGAGCGGGCAATTGAGTTTTATAAGTCTGCGCTTGGGTGGGAGTTTTCTAAATGGACTGGGCCCGGTGAATATTGGTTAATTATGACCGGTTCTTCAGATGAGCCAGGAATAAATGGAGGTTTAATGAGAAGGCAGCTTCCACTAACCGGTGATGGGGTCAAAGCTTTTGTATGTACCGTACATGTGGAATCTATTGATGATATAGCATCTAAAATTGAAGTGAGCGGAGGCAAAGTTTCTATCCCTAAATTCTCGGTACCCGGAGTGGGATGGGTCGGTTATTTTGAGGATACGGAAGGCAATACTTTTGGTGCTCTAGAGCCACTGGAACATCCAAAAGCTCATTAGACAAAATAGCAAAGAAATCTTGTCAATATAAAACTTTAAAAAACACTCTTTATCTGTGGACAAGGTGCATATATTCAGTTATATATTAACCCCTCATTAACATGAGGGCGGTTAGCTCAGCACGGGAGAGCGCTTGCCTTACAAGCAAGATGTCACAGGTTCAAATCCTGTACCGCCCACCACGAAATACTATTTGCGGAGCCGTAGTTCAGCCCGGTTAGAACGCTGGCCTGTCAAGCCAGAGGTCGCGAGTTCAAATCTCGTCGGCTCCGCCACCTTTCCTCTAGATTCAGAGAATTTTGTGTTTACTTATAAAGGTAAACCTATAGGCAGTATCAGAAAAGCATTTAAAAATTCCTGTAAGCGTGTAGGTATAAAAAACCTTAGATTTCATGACCTTAGACATACTTTTGCTACTAGATTAGTGCTTGCTGGAGTAGACCTAGCAACCGTTTCTAAGCTTCTAGGTCATTCGTCCATCCAGATGACTATGAGATATGCTCATCCGACTCCTGAAGCTCTTAAAAATGCCGTTTCTAAGCTAAATAAGTGAAAAACTGTTAGCCAAAACGTTAGCACTTTGAATTTTCAATGCATTAAATTTGTTTCCGCAAACCCCGTACACCTGCTTAGGCTCCTTTTTTGTTATTCTTCCAATTTAAATCAGGCTTGACGAAAGGAATGCGGTACATTACTACTCTTGAATTGGCATGAAAAATGCTTATATAAATAATTAGATGGGTGTTTATAAATACAGTAAATAATTGAGGGGGTGTGGAATGTTCACAATTAAGAGTCTGTTAACAATAATTTTGTCATTTCTTTTATTTTCTAGTTTTTCTTTAGCAGATACTTTTGTAGTTACCAACCTAAACGACCCGGGAGCGGGTTCTTTAAGGCAAGCAATTACCAACAGCAACCTTAATCCTGGACCAGATGAGATTGTATTCGAGGAAGGTCTTGAAGGGACGATATTTCTAAATGTTGGTCCAATGGTTATACGAAATGATTTAACCATTAATGGGCCAGGTGGAGGGAGGATTACAATAGATGCAGATTCAAAAAGTAATATTCTCGATATCAATGATGGTGATGAAGGGAAAAATAGTGTTGTTAATATAAATGGTTTACGTTTTATTAACGGAATCGCTGATGGAGGAGGTGAAATTAGTAACATTGAGAACTTAACTCTTGATTCGTGCCAATTCT
>Ga0209633_10001508_pt1 | contig 23781 bp, 20 predicted proteins | sample Cruoilmetagenom1_FD_187290 | JGI IMG/M metagenome (GOLD analysis project Ga0209633, IMG submission 187290) | Oil polluted marine microbial communities from Coal Oil Point, Santa Barbara, California, USA - Sample 1 (SPAdes) (version 2) | ecosystem: Environmental > Aquatic > Marine > Oil seeps ...
CCTCCCCCTGCTAGGTGGAGGGGACTTTTCCTCTTGAACAGATTAGAAACTATATAAAGTTAAAGTAAACTTAACATCTTCTATAATTTGTTTGCCTTTTTCTTCTAGATTACTTGAATCCACAAAACGGATTGAAAATCGCTGTTTGCCAGCGCTTATTTCAGGATAAAGTTCTTTTCTTTCAGGTAATTTAACGGACAGAATCTGATAGTTTTTTTCTGGACTTAAGGAAGCCTGGTAAAAACCACCCTGAGCAACTTCTTCTACTTCATCACTTCCCTGATAAATCAAGTCCATCAGTAACTCTATCGCTTCAAAAGCTATCTCATAGGGTCTTGCCCAGCCACGTAAGTCTTTGGCGCGTTCTAGTTTCGGTTTATTTAACCAATAATTAAATAATGGCACATCCAGATCATTAATACCGCCAGCAATAGTGGCTCGTTGTTTCAGTATATTTAAAAAATTATGTGATTTTAACTGTTGACCTAGCTGGCCGCGAAAACTATAAAGTCGTTTACTTTTTTCTTCCAGTTTTTCCAGGATTCTGGCAGCCTTGGCTTGATCAACACCTTCCATGCCTTCCGCTTGCCTTACGCTAAGCGTTTGTAAATCCAACACATATAGAGCCGCATTTTTAACATCTAGTCTGGATGATAAGTTATAAAGCTCCAGCAAAACCATGATAGCCGCCTGAGAATTTACTACATTAGGATCTTCCAGATGTCGGTTAAAGCGCTTCATTAGGTAACTCAATCTCATAAAGAGACGAATTTTTTCATTGAGCGGTTGTTCGTAGTTAGCCATGTGGTTTAATTTTCTTTTTAGCGCTTTTAATCGTCCCAGTATAACAACTGCAACTATTCTGGTGAACCAGTAAACGATTGATGTAATAATTTAATTTGAGCGCTTAAGCTTTCGATACTAGCAGAGTTATCAATAATATCTGTTGCAAAGCGCTTGCGTTCTTCTCTATCAGCCTGCGTTTCCATTATTTTCTTTATTTGATTTTCATCCATTTCATCACGCATCAAGACACGTTCAATTTGCTGTTCTGGCAAACAATCAACAACAATTATGCGGTCAAACATGGACTGATAATTTTTTTCAACGAGCAGTGGAACATCTACTATTATATAGGGTTCATCATGATGTTCTGATATTTGCCTATTGATCTCCTGTCGAATGCGTGGATGTAGAATACCTTCTAATTTTTGTAAGGCTCCAGAATCAGAAAATACTAATTGTTTTAATTGTTTTCTGTTTAACTCACCATTTGACAATATCAGCGCTTCGCCAAAAGTTCGCTCGATTTCCTTGAGGGCTTCTTGTCCAGGCTGGACAATATCTTTAGAAATTTTATCAGCATCAATGATGCTAGCCCCTAAAGCACGAAAGGCATTGGTCACGGTACTTTTACCGCAGCCAATGCCTCCTGTTAGTCCAACTCTTATCAAGCTCTAAAGTACTTGTTCTAGGCGTAAACCGACTCTTTGCCAAACTTCTTGGTAAGCAGGTAATAGAAAGTAACGCGTGATTTTTGACGAGTTTCTTTCATTGTCTCACAAACTTCCTTGATTGCTGCATCAAGTTCTGGTCCGTCACTCATCCCTAGTTTTTTTATTAAAAAGTTCTGCTTTACCGTATCCAGCTCAGCCTGATCTGAACATGAAACCAACTTAGCATCTTTGTTATGAACAGCTGGCCCCAAACCTTTGAAAACAGCAGCGATTAATGCATCATCTGCACCGCTATCATACTTTTTTACGTCTGCTACTGCACTTGCTACATCTGCCATCTTGTATCTCCTTTGTGATTTTCCCAGTTATATGGGTATTAGTCCTTCAACTGTGATTCTAAATTGATAGCCTTTATAAATCAAGGTATTACCAAATTTCAAATCCCAAACCCAGCGGCTGATCATAAAAAGTGGGGGGGGTGCCAATTAAGGAGGCTTGTACAACTGGAACATGGTTAATGTGTAAACCATGTCCCCGGTTTAATCTGTAAAGGATGTTCCCGGTTTGTACAGGCTCTGATTAAGTCGATTAGAATTTAGCGTAGAAAAAACTGTCGCTGTTTTTCATGATGTGAGTCGTAATAGTCGTTCTATTGCGGCGATCTTGGTGGAAAATATCGGCTGTTTTAGCAAGCTTAAAATAATTGGACTTGATTAGAGACTCCTTAAGATAAACTACGATTTGAGAGACTCTCTATTCCGATAAAACTCAAGTGCCTCGGGGTTTGCCAGTGATTCACTATTTTTCACCTTTTCACCTTCAACGACATTCTTAACCGCAAGCTCTACAATTTTACCGCTTTTTGTTCTGGGAATATCGGCGACTTGAAGTACTTTTTCTGGCACATGACGTGGTGTTGTATTCTTCCTGATCTGCAATCGAATCTTGTCTGTCAATGCTTGATCTAGCTGTAAATTATCAACCAGCTTCACAAACAGCACTACCCTGACATCGCCCTGCCACGCCTGACCAATAACGATGGACTCCTGCACTTCTTTCAGTTTTTCAACCTGTCGATAGATTTCTGCCGTACCAATTCGAACACCGCCGGGGTTTAAGACCGTATCTGATCTACCATAAAAAACCAGCCCACCATTGTCTGTTTCTAAAACATAATCTCCATGACACCAGATATTCTCAAATTTTGAAAAATATGCCTCATGATATTTCTTGTTATCAGGGTCATTCCAGAAAGAGAGTGGCATAGATGGAAAAGGATTCACACAAACCAGCTCACCTTTTACATTAATAGGAACTTGAGACGAATCACCCCAAACCTGCACATCCATCGCTAGCCCTTTGCATTGTAGCTCGCCACGATAAACAGGTAGAATCGAAGAGCCTAGCGCAAAGCAGGAAACAATATCAGTGCCTCCAGAAATGGAAGACAAGCAGACATTCGCCTTGATATTTTCATAAACATAGTCGTAACTTTCAGGCACCAGCACCGAACCTGTAGAGAGGATTCTACTTAAAGCAGGCAGTGAATGAGTCACACTAAAATCAATCGATTCATTTCTTAGCACATCGATATATTTGGCAGAGGTGCCAAACACATTGATCTTTTCCTGCTCAACATAATCTAGTAAACAGCTTGCGTCTGGATAAAATGGCGAGCCATCATAGAGCATCAAAGTTGCGCCCGTCGCCAAAGCACTCACCAGCCAGTTCCACATCATCCAGCCACAGGTCGTAAAATAGAAAATACGTTCGCCAGCTTTTAAATCGACATGCAGTAAGTGCTCTTTTAGATGCTGTAATAAAGTGCCGCCCACACCATGCACGATACATTTAGGCACACCTGTGGTGCCGGATGAATACATGATATAGAGCGGCGAGTTAAAACTTATGCGTTTAAATTCTAGTTTTACATTGCCATATTCAGCCAGAAGTTGTGGATATGATAGCGCTCCATTTATCATTGAATCATTCGCATAAGGCACCACCAGTAATTCTTGAATCGAATCAAGTTCAGCAACTATTTCCTCTACTTTGTGTAGGCAATCATGCGTTTTACCATTATAAAAATAGGCATTCGCAGTGATCAGCATTTTGGGTTTTACCTGTCCAAAGCGATCCAGCACGCCCTGCACGCCAAAGTCCGGCGAGCAGGAAGTCCAGATTGCGCCAATGCTCGCTGTTGCCAGCATTGCAACCACTGACTCTGGCATATTCGGCATAAAGCCAGCAACGATATCGCCCTCAACAATACCTTTTACTCGCATATATTGTGCAACGCTGGCGACCTGATGTTTTAAATCTGCAAAGCTTAAACTGCGTTTTATTTTATCTTCGCCCCAAAACACAATCGCATTTTTCTGTGGTGTTTTATCGGCAAACTTCAGCAGGTTTTCAGCGAAGTTTAATTTTGAATCAGAAAACCAAACAGCACCCGGCATCTTGTGCTTGTCTTGCAGAATCTTTTTTCCTCTATCACCGATAACATCCGCAAAAGACCAAAGCTCTGACCAAAAGTCTTCAGTATGCTGAATGGACCAATCGTGTAGACCCGCAAAATCTTTTATTTTGGTGGAAAAGCGATCATTAATCTCATACATAAATCGCGTAATATTTGCCGATTCTATTTGCTGCTTTGAAGGATTCCACAGTGCTTGTTTATTGTTAGCCATTACCAGTCAGGCCTCATGATTTGCTTGGTTTGTTGAATATTTGCCAACTTCAAATTACTGGTTTTAAGATGCCCGCTCATTTGAGAAATGATTTCTGCATTGGAGTTAGCGATGCTGCCATCATCAAGCAGGCAATTATTTTCAAAACCGAGTCGAATATGACCACCGCAATCAGCCGCTAATTTTCCGGCTTGAAATTCATTTTTTCCAAAAGCACAGATCATCCAGCTTGAGACAGGCAAACCATCAACAAAGTCTCTTTTTAAAAATGCATTATCAAAACTGCCCTCTGGCTGCTGTTTTCCAATAACAAATAAAACTGGATAAGCACTTCCCGGAATAACACCACGATTTAACCAGTCACTATAAAGTGACAAATCTGTTAGATTATAAAGTATCAATTGTGGTGCAATATTTGCCTTGCGCATTTTTGAAAAGTGACCATTAATGATATTTTCATCCAATATTTTAATCTCTCTCAGAGCAATTGAAACCGCATCGGGCTCTAAGGAATGAATCATCTCGAACTGCTCATCAGCCGTATATTTACCAACTGCTTCGGAGGTGACCTGAATAAAAATTCCATTATCCGTCGCTTCGTTTATCGCATCAATTGCATGCTGGTAATAATCAACGGACAAACTATGTTGCCCCTGAGAATCCCTCACGTGCAAATGAATCATGCTCGCACCAGCTTCTAGGCACTGCTTTGCTGTTGCTGCAATCTCCTTTGTTGATAATGGTAATTGAGGGTGATCTAAGTGCGACTTTCGCGCCCCATTTGGCGCTACCGCAATGATATGGCAGTTCAGCTGAGCGGAGTCGTGGCACCCCCCCCAGTTTTTAGCATCAGCCAAATCATTATCTAACTTGTCATTTGTTTCCACTAATTACTGCCTCAATCGTTTGCGTTAAACGCTCAACAATTTGCGCAACATGATCTTGATTAATAATGAAAGGCGGCGCGAGTAAAATATGGTCACCCTGAACACCATCAATTGTGCCGCCCATGGGATAGATCATTAGCTGATTCTGCATGGCCATTTTTTTTATCTGGGCATGAATTTTAAGCTGGGGGTCAAAGGGCTGCTTTGACTCTTTGTCTGCAACCAGCTCAATTCCCATAAATAAACCACGCCCACGAATATCGCCAATATGTTCACTAATGACAGCACTAGCATTGAAACTTTCAGATAATGATTCCTTCAATAATTTTCCCTGTTGAATAACATTATCCAGCAATGAACGCTGTCTAATTTCAAGTTGCGTGGCTAAGCCTGCAGCACATCCGCTGGCATGACCAATATAGGTGTGACCATGCTGAAAAAAACCGCTGCCATTATCAATAGCATCGACTATTTTATCACTAATCAACACTGCGCCCAGTGCCTGATAACCTGCCGCCAACCCTTTGGCAATGGTTTGTAAATCTCCCTGAATCTGTTCGTGCTCGCAAGCATGTAGTGTCCCAGTACGGCCCATTCCACACATGATTTCATCCAGTATTAAGAGCACATCATATTGATCACAAATCTCGCGAATGCGTTTATAGTAGCCAGCAGGCGCAGTCAAAGCTCCCGAGGTTGCGCCCACTACAGTTTCGGCGACAAAAGCCGCTACATTGTCAGCACCAAGTTGCAGGATTTTTTCTTCCAGTTCATTGGCAATGCGTTGCCCATATTCAAATGAAGTTTCACTCGTAAGCTTATCGCGGTATTCATATGGTGCTGAAATATGATGCCCCTCAACCAACAAAGGATCAAACGGTTTGCGCCGCCATAAATTGCCACCAATCGCCAAAGCTCCCAGAGTATTGCCGTGATAACTTTGCTTTCTGGCGATGAAGTATTTCTTGCTGTCTTTACCACTTTCGAGAAAATATTGGCGCGCCAGTTTTAATGCCGTTTCAATCGCTTCTGAGCCACCTGAGACAAAATAAACCTGAGAAAAATCACCATAAGCATTCTGGAGTAATTCCTCAGCCAACTGTTCCTGTGGTTCATTTGTAAAGAAGCTAGTGTGTGCATAAGGGATCTTGGAAACCTGATCAATAATCGCCTGCTTAACACGCTGATTAGAATGCCCTAAACAAGAAACAGCAGCACCCCCGCAGGCATCCAGATATTTATTACCCGCTTTATCAATCACAAATACGCCATCACCCGCTGAGACCGTCGCAAGATTTGGGCGGCTTGTGCGTTGCATTACTTTATTCATAACGTTTTTACTAACTTCAAAGATTCTATACACATGCATATAGCACATGATCTGGATTTGTCAGGTAAAATTTAAAGAATGTGCAATTAGCTCCTGTTTAAACAGCAGAACGACTGATGCTAATAAATGGGGGGGGTGCCACCCATCGACAAGCTCAGGATACACCAAGTCCGCTCAGCAGAAGTTGTTGCATTACTTCATTTGGTATTTCAATAAGTAAAACAGTAGCCTACAAAAAGCACGAGCCGTCAGACAAGCTAAACTAAAACTCCCTCCACCTAGCAGGCGCTGTACTGAGCGTAGTCGAAGTGGGGAGGGTTGGGGAGGGGGTAGAAAGATCATTTGAGCACTAGATTTAATATGTAATAAAACTAGCTTTTTATAGAAAATATGATGAGTCCCTCAAGAATTGAGGGAATGCTGTAGTAGATTTGTTTGTCCACTAATAGCGACACCAAAATCATGGCACGATTAAAAAAATCAAACGACAAAAATGGCTTTTTCGGCATCGGCATCGTAAACAATGTTGATGGTATTAATATCGGCACGCTATGGAGATCCGCATTCATTCTTGGTGCATCCTTTATCTTCACAATTGACAAACGCTACAAGAAACAAGGCAGTGATGTCACCCGAAGCTGGCACAAAATCCCACTTTATCACTACAAAGACATTGGAAACTTACGCGAGAATATCCCTTACGACACACAACTGATCGCCGTAGAACAACATCCTCAAGCCATCCCCTTAAAAGAATTTAAACACCCGCAGCGTGCCGTCTACCTGCTCGGCAATGAACAGATAGGCTTAGGTGAAAAGCACTTGAAAGTCAGTCAAAAAATAATCAGCCTTCCCGGCGAAGATGATAGTTTTAATGTGGCAGTAGCGGGAAGTATTGTAATGTACGACCGAGTGAGTAAGTTATAGATGAGCGCTTTAAACCGCTGATGCTAACGGTTTCACACTAATAAGTGAGATGTCCGTTTTAAACAACAAAACGGCAAGCTCACTAAAAAACTAGGGGGTGCCATGTTTCGACTCCGCTCAGCACAAGTGTGATAAAAATCAGTTTAAATTTAAAGTGAAAATCACGAATATAAAATTTTTATAATATATATGATCAGTTCCTCATGAATTGAGGGAGTTGCTGTGTATGCTAGACATAGACTGTTCAATAGAACCTAGCAATTTTACTTATGGATATATGTTAGTATAAATAATCATTACTGGAACAGCCATGGAACCACTCTCTGATTTAAAAGCCATATTACACTCAAAGCGAGCGAATATTTATTACCTCGAAAAATGCCGCGTTATGCAAAAAGGAGGTCGAGTTCTTTATCTAACCGAAGAGCAAACAGAAAAACAATACTGGAATATTCCGATAGCCAATACCACCTGCATACTACTCGGCACAGGTACATCCATAACCCAGGCTGCAGTACGCATGCTAGCTTCAGCTGGTGTACTTATAGGCTTTAGTGGAAGTGGTGGCACTCCATTAATTGCCGCCAATGAAGTTGAATGGTTGTCACCACAAAGTGAATACCGACCCACCGAATACATACAAAACTGGATGTCATTCTGGTTTGATGATGCCATAAGATTGCAAGCTGCCAAACGCATCCAGCAACTCAGGCTTGACTATATGCATCGCGTCTGGAGTAAAGACAAAGATTTACAAAGCGAAGGTTTTGCCGTTAAAGACCAAGACATAGAGCGCGCCATTATTCAGTTCTCATCAAAAATAGATCAATGTACCGATGTTACAAAATTACTACTGATAGAAGCACAACTCACTAAAAGCCTCTACAAAATAGCCGCCAATAAAACCAAGATAAAAGACTTTGTACGCAACCACGACAATGTAGATGATGCCAATGCTTTTTTAAGCCACGGTAATTATTTAGCTTACGGACTAGCCGCCTCGACCCTTTGGGTTTTAGGCATACCACATGGCTTTGCGGTACTGCATGGTAAAACTCGTAGAGGTGCATTAGTTTTTGATGTGGCAGATTTAATCAAAGATACGCTAATTTTACCGTGGGCGTTTATCTGTGCAAAAGAAGGCGCAACCGAACAAGAATTTAGACAACAATGTTTACAGAATTTCACCAAACACAAAGCTTTAGACTTTATGTTTGATACGGTAAAAAAACTAAGCGTTGAACATGCAACACATAGGGTTAAGCAAGACAAACAAGATGAAGGGGTTATTGAGGGTACAGATAATGACTAAACCATTAAACCCAGTTTTCGATACGCAAACCATCTACCCGGCTAAATTCTTTCGTATTATTAGTCACAAGAGTCAAATCCAGCGTTACTGCGTGAGCGGCAATCCACAAATCATTATTACCAATAATTTTACCCGTCTTCTCAAGGTTTCGACGAATACTTGCATAATGTTTCGCAACATCTTCCGACATATCTTGCACAGGCAAAATAGTAGCAAGTTGATTTATTTTTTTCAGAGCGCTATTAGCTTGATTACTTTTCAAAGCACCATGAAGAAGCTCTCCAAAAGTAATCAAAGACATCACAACTTCACCACCCTGCAAACGAGAAAATCGATCAATTATATGAGGAGGACGTCTGTTTTTAATATAAATACAAGTGTCGGTATCCAGCATATAACTCATAAATCAAAATCTCTCTCTTGTGGAGGTAGATCCTCACGACCGTCCACCATAAAATCATCAGGTAAAGAAGCAAGAATATCTAAAGCCTCCAACAGGTTCTTTCTTTTCGGGCGAATAATTAGTTCGCCATCACGGCTAAAAATTTCAACCTCTTTAACATCAAGCTGGAATTCCTTAGGAATGCGAACTGCCTGTGAATTACCGCTTTTAAAAACCCGTGTTGTTAATCGTGTTGTAACTAAAGGATCAGTCATAAATCACCTCGTGTATATATTTAATGTATATACTATAGCGTTTTCTGATATAAAATGCAAAAACTCAAACACGAATGGAGCAAAAAAAGCTAAGACCACCACGATGATAATAACCAATGAACAAAACCTAGACAAAAAAAAGCCCGCTCAAGGCGGGCTTCACGGTGTTCTTGGTTATATCCAGACTGCTGGAAACCTCTTAAAAGGTGACGCAATCGCTCCACTAAAAGTAGATCCGTTTATACGACTGTGTATCAATTTTAACAAAAATAACTATTTTTACCAAATACTTCTCCTGAGGGAAATAAAAGGTGGCAAACCATGATGGTCACCTTCGTATCCCAATGTGAGAAGAAATCACTCAATAAAACCAGAAGAGTGCTAGATGCCTTCGCCAATCGTATCGGCAGTCGAACATGGCAAACCGTTATCACCAATGAAGGCTTGATTGCGGTAAAAAAGTTATTAAGGAAAACGGCGAGTAAAAATACAGCGGTGAGTTGCCATTGGATACGCAGTCGCTCAAGATCAGAATTTTTATGGGTAGTGGGGAAGAAGGATAAGTTTAATGCGGATGGGTATGTGGCGGTTAATTATACTCAGCAACTTGATTTTAAATCTTTTAATGAAGAGGACTGGATGTTTCTACCTGTAATTGAATCACTTACAGTATTTGCAGCTCTTTTGCATGATTTTGGAAAAGCTACAGAGTTATTTCAAAATAAGCTCAAAGGTAAAACTGAATCACTAAGTGATCCATTACGGCATGAGTGGATTTCACTTTTGTTTCTTGTTGCAATTGTTGATAACAAGCGCGATGAAGAATGGCTTGATTTCATCATTAGCGATGAAGTACATAAAAAAATGTCACAACTTAAAATTAATGATATTTCAAACCCTCTGGATAACTTACCGCCTGTAGCGAGCATGGTTGCTTGGTTGATAGTTAGTCACCATAAGTTACCTGTCGTCGAAGAGGGTTATAAAACAGATGAAATAAAACTGTCAGAACTATTCCGCTACATATCATCTGTATGGGGCTATGAAAATAAAAAAGAGAAACTAGATTTCAACGAATGGTTTGAATATGCAGAGCTACCGAGCAAATCAATTGAGTGGCAAAAAGAGATCAAGAGCACTGCAATAAAATTAAAAAATCAAGCCTCCCAGATTGAAGAGCTGTTTAATTCAACTGCTCGCAGACCAGCCTTAAGTTATGCCCGAATGTGTTTAATGCTAGGCGACCATCATTATTCATCGCTACCTAAAGATGAAAATTGGCATAGTAGCGTTAAGTTATTTGCTAATACGGATAACCACAAAAAACTTAAACAACAATTGGATGAACATTTAGTTGGAGTTGCCAAGCAAACAAAAAGAAATATAAGAAAGCTACCTGATTTTGAAGCTGTTTTTAATCAAAATATCCGTGTTAAAGATAATAAAAAAATAAGTAAGAAAAGCCCTAAATTATTCACATGGCAAGATGATGCTGTTAGTAGTATCAAAAAATGGAAACGCCAAGAAAAAGATTTGGATAAGTATCAATTTGGCTTTTTTGCTGTAAATATGGCATCAACGGGAAAAGGCAAAACCTTTGCTAATGCTAAAATCATGCAAGCTCTTTCTAAAAAAGAAGAAAGTCTACGATACATTCTTGCACTCGGATTAAGAACACTGACCCTGCAAACTGGTGATGAATATAAAAGCAAGATCGATTTAAAAGATGAAGAACTAGCTATATTGATTGGCTCAAAAGCTATTGTTGATCTGCATAAGCAGAAAAATAAAACAGGTTCGGAATCAAGCACAAGTCTATTAGACAATGAATTGATTTTTAGTGGTGATTTCCCCGAACAAGGTTTAGATACCGTGCTAAAAAGCACCAAAGACAGGCAGTTTTTATATGCTCCCGTACTTGTTTGTACCATCGACCACATTATCCAAGCGACTGAAGTTACGCGCGGAGGGCGTTATATTTTACCGACAATGCGCTTAATGTCTTCTGACCTTGTGATTGATGAAATAGATGACTTTGACGATACCGATTTAATTGCCATAGGTCGCTTGATTCACCTTGCAGGAATGCTCGGTAGAAAAGTAATGATTTCATCTGCCACCATACCGCCAGATTTGGCAGAAGGGTATTTCAATGCTTATCAATCAGGTTGGAATATTTTTGCCAAAATGCGTGGCAAAAAAACATCGATTGGTTGTGCATGGATAGATGAATTCAAAACTATTTCTAAAACTATCAGCAATAAAGGAAGTTATCAAAAAACGCATGATAAATTTATAGATAAACGTATAGCAAAACTAGAACAGCAGCCTGTAAAACGTAAAGTTAACATAGCTCAATGTAGTACCAGCAAAGAATTTAATGATTATGCTGAGGCTATCAAACAAGCTGTTTTGGAGAAGCATAAGCACCATAACTTTATTGACCCAGAAACCAATAAGAAAATAAGTATTGGTGTGGTACGAATGGCAAATATCAATCCTTGTGTAGAGCTAACTAAATACCTGTTAAATAATAACTTAGCAGATGATATTGAAATAAAAGCAATGGCTTATCACTCACGCCAAGTCTTACTGATGCGCCACGAACAAGAAAAGTACTTGGATAGTATTTTAAAACGTGACAAGAAAAACAAAGACAATATTCTAAAAGACAAAGTTATAAGAAATCATATCGATAATACAAAGGCAAAAAACATTATTTTTGTTTTAGTTGCGACACCTGTAGAAGAAGTTGGAAGAGATCATGATTTTGATTGGGCTGTAATCGAACCATCTTCCTATCGTTCATTTATCCAAATGGCTGGTCGAGTTTTGAGGCATAGAGATAATAAAATTGTTGAGCCAAATATAGCAATAATGAAGTACAACTATCGTGCTTTAAAAACAAACGGTAATGAAATTGCGTTTAAATGGCCTGGTTATCAAAACCATAAGAATGACCTGAAAAGTTATGATTTGAATAAATTGGTCGATACCAAAGAACTGGCAGAGAGGCTTGATGCTACAAATAGAATTAAACAGACTCAATCATCAAAACTTGCAAGCCTAGAGCATAAAGTTATTCATAAATTGCTGACTAACTACGAGTCAAAAGGACCTGAATCCATGCAAGGCTGGATAGAGAGTGATTGGTGGTTAACCGCGTTGCCTCAGCAATATGTGAGATTCAGAAGTAGCAGTCAAGACTTAACTGTATTTCTAACGATAGATAGTATTCTCCTTGAAAAAGGCGAGCGAGGACAAGAACCAGTTGGTATAGCAAAGGATAGCGTAGATTTTAATAATCAACTGACAAGTGTTGAATTAGAAAATCTTTGGTTAAGGCGAAATTATAAAAGCCTAATTCAAGAACAAGCGGAAAGGTTAAAGTGTGATACAGAAGATGTAGAGTTAATTTACGGTGAATTAAATTTACCAACTTATGGAGAAGCCCTAAAGCCCAGTCAGTTTGTATATGACGAGCAGTTAGGGCTGTCCAAAGCATAGCTACACTGTGCGGTAGTAATACATAAGTTCTTATGTATATTTTCTAAGCTGCCTTATTTTGGCAGGATTGAATTATATCAGAAAAATATGACATTTTTAATAAGTTCTTATTTATATGGATTGACACTAAGCGTGCCTATGTATTATTGTTATATGCATAAGTTGAAGTTATTTTGTTTTTTTGTATTAAACAACACTGCTAAAGCTTGTTGGATGTTACGCAAGTAGGTGTATCAGTCATTAGAAGTGGGGTTGCGGTATCTTGGTTGAGTCGCAGCCCTATTTTAACACAATCTTTAAATAGGAATAATTATGTTAGACAAAGCAATTACAGAATTCTTAGACAACAAGAAGCAAGATTATTTAAAGAAAAAAGTTAAGGGCAACCCTAGCGATGAAGACAAACTATTGTTTACTCAAGAAGCAGAAGAAAAATATGCTCTTGAAAGCTGGTTAATAGATGCTTCATCTCGTGCAAAACAGCTTTCGCTAACCTCGCATCCTGCTAAGTTTGTTCACCCAAATGCAAAGGCAAGTAGCATTATTGCTGATGCTAAATGGAAAGATGATGGCTTGTTACGCTCTGGCAATATTGAAGTGGAGCTAGATGTGTTTGGTAATGCTGCTGCACTAGATGTTGAAAAATTTCTAAGGGTTGAGTTACAGGATAATAAGACAGTTCTGCAACACCTTGATGCTGAAACAGATACGATCAAACAGCAGTTTAAAACTCAAAATACTGAGTTTAATGAGATTAGAGACGGTTTCATGCAGATCAAAGAGTCTGACTTAGACCAAACAAGTGAGAAGCTTAAACAAGTATATTTTCCTGTAAATGACGACTATCACTTGCTTTCTGTTCTTAACGCTTCTGGCATTATTTATAAACTAAAAGAAAGAATAAATGGTTTACGTTTTTCCGAAGAAAATAAAACTGTTAGAGAGGAGTTAAAAAAAGCAAATCCAATAGAAGGTATTGGAAAAATCACTGAAATATATGGACTAACTTCAGTAGGCTATGGTGGGACAAAACCACAAAATATCAGTACCTTAAACAATCAGAATGGAGGGATTAGTTTTTTACTGTCGTCCATGCCTCCTATTTTAGAAAAACGTAAAAGCCAACCACCCAAGCAAAACTTTTTTGAGAATTGCTTGTGGGCGGGCTTATTTAAAAGAGACTTTGATCAGTTTCATAAAGTGTTAAGTTGGCGTAAAAATAATCTGGAAATTAGAGATATGCGCGATGACATCGTGCTGAACTCAATGACAAAGTTAAAACGATTAATCGAAAATATTCGAGAAATTGGTGTTGGTTGGTCTGACAGTGAAACCTATCAGAATTTACCGCTTTGGCAAAAAATATGGCTTGATAATAAGCACAATGAAGCTAGGACTGATAAAAAACAGAATGATGATTATCTCAGTAAAGCACAAAGCCATTTTTCAAACTGGTTTATTTACAATTACAAGCAATCCACAAAAGATAACAAGTTACTTGGGAATGATGATGTCGAGCAAATTAAAAAAATCCTCAAAGAAGAACAGGAGCTTTTGCAATGAAAAAAATATTGCTCATCCCCAATATAAAAGCCCATAACGCCAATGCTTTATCAAGCCCCTATACCATTGGTTTCCCAGCAATGACCGCGTGGCTAGGCTTTATGCACGCGCTTGAACGTAAACTTAAAGATACGGAGTTTTCAGAGGTTAAATTTAAAGGGTTGGTTGTTAGTTGTTTGGATATGGATTTACAAACCTATAAGGGCAAAAGCGATTATGTTAGCTCTATTATCGCAACCAGTAATCCGTTAGATAAAGCAGGTAAGCGACCTTCATTTATTGAAGAAGCTCGTTGTGACTTAGAAGTAACCATTGCCATTGAATGTGAAACTCTGGCTATTGACTATGGCAAGTTTACTCAATTTATAGATGACAAAGTTCATACCATGAAGCTTGCTAGTGGTGATATAACAAGCTTCAAACCTTGCCAATACAAAGAGATTGATAATAACAACCCAAGGAAACTAACAAAGTATTTAATGCCAGGCTATTGCTTGGTTAGCCGACAAGAATTAATGCAAACCTCAATGAAAGAAGGTAAAGATTCTATCGATGCCATGCTCGAATATTTAACAACAACCACTAATGTAGAAATAGATGAAAATCATAAAGTAAAGAAAAGCAAACCCAGCAGAAAAGAAGAAGGTTGGATTGTACCTATTGCCATTGGTTACCAAGGAATTAGTAATTTAGGTGTGTTAAAAAATGCCCGTGATGAGACAACACCAAATAGATTTGCAGAAAGCGTTGTCACATTGGGAGAGTTTAAAATGCCATACCACTTTGAAACCGTAGATGAAATGATATGGCGCTATCAGGAATACAAAGAAGATGATTTATATCTCTGTAAAAATAATTATTCAGTTAACAATCAGGAGTCCAAATTATGAGTAAAATACCAGCATCTGTACTAGCATTTGAAAAGAAGTTAGTCCCATCCGATGGAATAATGTACGGCACAACTTGGGAAAATAAAAATTTAGGAGAAGAGCCACTTAGCTTACAAGAAAAATCAGTGCGCGGAACGATATCAAACCGTTTAAAAAAGTCAGAAGAAGGAAAAATTGACGCTAAAATTGAAAGTGCTAACTTACAAACTGTTGACAGTTGTGCGTTAACACCAGAACAAGATACTTTAAAGCTTAGTTTCACCTTAAAAGTATTAGGCGGTATAGAAAATCCTTCGGCATGTAACCATGAAGGTTTTAATCAAACCTATTCAAAGGCAGTAACTGACTATATTGCAGAACATGGCTTTACCGAACTAGCAAACCGCTATGCTATCAATTTAGCCAATGGTCGTTATCTTTGGCGCAATCGTGTTGGTAGTGAAAATATAGAAGTAAATATCAACGTGCTAAATGATGATATTGATAAAAGCTGGGTATTTAATAGCCTAGATTATAATCTTCAAAACTTTGATGGAGATTACGGTAATGTAAAAGAATTATCAGAGCTGATTGCCAAAACATTATCAGGGGAAACAGAATTTTTACTCCTAGAAATTAATGCTTTTGCAAAAGTAGGAAAATCTCAAGATGTTTATCCAAGTGAAGAATTAGTATTGGATAAAAACAACAGCAAGGAAAAGAAAAGTAAAATTTTGTATGACGTAAATGGTGTTGCTGCCATGCATTCCCAAAAAGTAGGCAATGCAATTCGTGCGATTGATACTTGGTATCCAGCCTATGAAGAGCATAAAAGACCAATTGCTATTGACCCTTACGGTGCAGTAACCAATTTAGGTAGAGCGTATCGCCAGCCAAAGGAAAAGACAGATTTCTTCTCATTGTTTGATAAGTTCTCGCAAGGGGAAAAACTGGATAACATTGAAGATGAACATTTCGTAATGGCTGTTTTAGTGCGTGGCGGGGTGTTTGGAGAAAAGCAATAATGAATTCTTTCATCAATATCCGTTTTATGGAAGATGATGAAGTTCCTATGTTTTTTATAAGAAACAAAACCTTCACCAAACTCCATAAAGCCCTACATGACTGCAAGCAAACTACCATCGGCGTAAGCTTCCCTAATTACAAAGTCAAACTAGGCGATACCATCCGCCTACACGGTGACAAAGCCTCACTAGAAACTTTACAGCAAACTAATTGGCTAGGTGGTTTGGTGGGTTATTGTGAGGTTGGTGATATTTTACCCGTACCTGAAAATATAAAAAGCTATCGGATAGTATCTCGTAAACAACCTACCATGACTTTAAAAAAACTGGAAAAACGTGTTGCCCATCAAAAAGCTAACGGTAAGTTAAAAACAGACGAGGATATTAAAAACTACGAAAGGCAATACAAAGAAAAAATGTATGCCACTAGCTTAGATAATCCGTATTTAGAGTTGCAGAGTACTTCAAACGGTAATCGGTATCGTGTTTTTATTGAAATTAGTGATTTGTTGGATAGAAGCGAGTCAGGTGATTTTAATCACTTTGGTTTAAGCAACAAAGCTACAATCCCTTGGTTTTAAAGACTTACTATCAACCATTCTTCTTACTGATGTTAAAAAGTGGGGGGGGTGCCATCTAAATATTTTTGTTAAATAACCATTAAATTCTAGTTAGAATTTAGTTCTTTAAAAATCAATAAGTTACAACAAGCCATTTTATCATTGGTAAAACAGTGAAAAAGTGGCTTATTTATTTGTTTTATATAAGCTTTCTGCCTTAATATAACAGTTCACTGCCGCACAGGCAGCTTAGAAATCATACATGCCACCCGCCTTGGCGCCGCGCCAGTTCACTGCCGCACAGGCAGCTTAGAAAGCTGACAAAGGGTGAATATTAGCCGCTGCTATGTTCACTGCCGCACAGGCAGCTTAGAAATAAAACGTAATCTTACATCATTAACGGTATTAGTTCACTGCCGCACAGGCAGCTTAGAAACTTAAGTTCCCTGATGACATAACCGCTCAACCGTTCACTGCCGCACAGGCAGCTTAGAAAAATGTTTGCTAATATTGGTAGTCAGAGTACAGGTTCACTGCCGCACAGGCAGCTTAGAAAAGGTGGTAGGGGTAGCAGGATACTGAAAGACAGTTCACTGCCGCACAGGCAGCTTAGAAAAAGACTCTGTTAATCGCTCAGAAATGAGTTTAGTTCACTGCCGCACAGGCAGCTTAGAAATAACTGTACAGTGTCGTATGATTCTGCGCATAGTTCACTGCCGCACAGGCAGCTTAGAAACTCAATAAACAATGGGGTTATAACACTTAAACGTTCACTGCCGCACAGGCAGCTTAGAAATCTAACATTCCCTTCATCGACATACACTTTATGTTCACTGCCGCACAGGCAGCTTAGAAATGTTAATAATTCGTTAGGTATTTGAACAAATCGTTCACTGCCGCACAGGCAGCTTAGAAAACCTTCCCTATAAGTTCCCTCTTCAATAAGGAGTTCACTGCCGCACAGGCAGCTTAGAAAAAACTATTTCAGGCTCTTTTGTTTCTGCGAACGTTCACTGCCGCACAGGCAGCTTAGAAATTTCACGGTGAAAGGCACCATGAGCCAGCTAAGTTCACTGCCGCACAGGCAGCTTAGAAACTCGGGCTTCCATAGCAGAAAATTCTATAATTGTTCACTGCCGCACAGGCAGCTTAGAAAGTTTGAATCTTCCCACTCTTCTGTTTCTAATTGTTCACTGCCGCACAGGCAGCTTAGAAAGCATAGGTGCTCACTCTTTAGATGAATTGGTTCTGTTCACTGCCGCACAGGCAGCTTAGAAAAGGGGGAGAATTTATTTATCCAGAATGGAGGTGTTCACTGCCGCACAGGCAGCTTAGAAAAGTTACGTTATCACTGACGTGTACAGACAATTGTTCACTGCCGCACAGGCAGCTTAGAAATGGAATAAGCTGCCCCGGATCAAAAACACTATGTTCACTGCCGCACAGGCAGCTTAGAAAAGAATTTATCTGAACTATTAATTTCAGGTATTGTTCACTGCCGCACAGGCAGCTTAGAAAAATTAGTGCGTCAGCAGGGTAAGCCGCTTTCTGTTCACTGCCGCACAGGCAGCTTAGAAACCTCCCGAGACACCGCCGCCGGGTGTTAAATTGTTCACTGCCGCACAGGCAGCTTAGAAATCCCATTGGGAGCGACCAACCCTAGAGCGAGCGTTCACTGCCGCACAGGCAGCTTAGAAAACAAGGTATCAAATCTTTAGAGTTTTTAATAAGTTCACTGCCGCACAGGCAGCTTAGAAAACGGATTTTATAGGAGCCTTTCAGATCATCTCGTTCACTGCCCCATAGGCAGCATAGGAAGCCAAAAAAAACTTTCACAGCATAAAAGTTTACTTCCATTTATCTTATTGAGCACACCAACCAAGGCCTATCTGCAAACTTTAACCTAAGCAAATCTTAAAACCGCTGATACCAAAAACCCGGGGGGGTGCCAAAGGCGGTGAAAGTTATTTGCTCCAGAATACTTTCACGACCTTCAAAATCTCATTACTCAATTACGGTTAATCCCAGTGCTGTCCAGCTTTGCATTCCACCACGGTAGTATTTTATTTTAGCGGCAGGATATCCCATTGCTAATAATTTCCTGATGGCGGTGGGGGATTGTCCACACCAGTTGCCGTTACAATACATCACTAGGGTTTTTGCATATTTGAAATTAAATACTTCCCCTGTTTCTACATCAAACTGCTCTTCCATAACTTTCAAAGTGCTTTCTGATTTTTTGAACTTGGTAAATGGGATATTTACTGCGCCGGGGATAAGGCCGCTGATTTTCACCCAGGCAGGTGTGCGAGAATCTATAAGTATTATTGAGTCATCTCCATCTGACATTTTTTTAATATAGTCTATGACTTCCAACTCACCCAATGTCTCTACATCATGTGGTTTAAAAGGGTACATGGGCTGAACAGTGCCACGTGTTGTTTTCCGGTAAAAAGGGACAATGATGTTATCCTTGTCCTGATTCCGCATTATTTCTACGTCTTTTTTATTATGCTTAACGGTAACACTTTGCATGCCACGTTTGATTTTAATAGGTTTAGCTTCTTCTGCACTTAACCATTGCGCGGATAACAAGATAGTTAAGAATAGCGTTAGAGATTTAATCTTAGTGTTCATAATTTATTGATCCTCCTAGAATAGAATCAGTTATATTAGTGACTGTTTATCTTTATAGCATGGGTATATGGCAAACTTTAACACACATTTAGCAACGGCGGCGGTTGGTTCCGGTATGTTGGCAACACTTTGCCTGCAGGTTGGTTTTGTTGATAGTAAAGATGCATTGTTACTTGCGGCAATGGGTGTTGTTGGCGGTATTTTGCCAGACATTGATTTACATTATTCACATCCAAGTCGTATTCTATTCACCATTCTTGGGATCATTGCTGCTTTTCTATGGATATTTGCTGCAGAGAATCACTTATCTATTGTTGAATTATGGGGGGCTGGTTTAGGTATTTATCTTTTTATTCGCTACCTGCTATGGGGCTTATTTCAAAAACTTACGGTGCATAGAGGTGTTATTCACTCAATTGGTGCGGGATTACTTGTTGCTTTAATTTCAGCAATTGTAAGCTATCATTTATTTGCTAAAGTAGCTTTTGTCTCTTGGTTGATTGCACTGTTTATTTTTCTTGGTTTTATTTTGCATCTTGTTTTGGATGAGATTTATAGTGTTGATTTTATGGGACACCGCATAAAAAGCTCTTTTGGGTCAGCACTTAAAATATTGGATAATGATGAACGTATTGGTAGCGGAATAATTGTCGGTGCAATAATTCTTGCCTGGTTCTTTACACCGGATGCAACGCTGTTCATTGATACTATTACAAGTGTTGAGACTTACCGTGTAATTGCAGCACGTTTTCTTTAGGAACCTCTGATCATGTCAAATTAATTTTAGCTTGTTAAAACTGCTGATATTTTCCATGAAGACCCAAGATCAGAAATATTCAAATGAGCAACGACAGTGGGGGGTCGGAACCCCTCCATGCAAGCCCTTTTATAAAGGTCAGACCAGGCACACCGTATTTTCCTGCGTCACTGCCGTTACTAATGATAATTATAGCACAATCCTCAAAAATTCCCTTGCCCTCTAGTGGGGGAGGGGGAGAGGGTTAAGGAAAGAGGGAAAATAGCGAAAGTTTTTTCTGCACTAAATTCTAATCGACTGAATCAGAGCTTCCTTTAGTTTGTTTATTGTTTGAGAATACTGCTACCTGATACAAAAAAGTGGGGGGGGTGCCATGAGTGAATTAATCGGAGGACTGCTAAATGATTCTTTATTACATACATGATCCAATGTGCAGCTGGTGCTGGGGTTTTCGCCCCACTTGGTTGAAAATTCGGGACGCATTGAATGATAAAGTTGAAATCCGATATTTACTGGGCGGGCTGGCAGCTGATAGTGATGTGCCTATGCCAGAATCAATGCAAAAAGAAATTGCGAGCTATTGGCGCAAGGTTCAGCAATATATTCCCGGTACAGCGTTTAATTTTGATTTCTGGGAAAACTGCGAACCGAGACGTTCAACCTATCCAGCTTGTCGCGCAGTGATTGCGGCTCGAAAACAGAATCCAGAAATTGAGAGTGATATGATTGAGGCTATTCAGAGAGCCTATTATATAAATGCTCAAAACCCCTCTGACAATGAGACTTTAATTAGCTTGGCTGAATCATTAGGACTCAATAAAAAAATCTTTGCGGCTGATTTGGATTCTAGTGAAACGCAGCAACAATTAGAGTCAGAAATAATCTTTGCTCAGAAAATTGGCGCACAGGGTTTTCCTAGTTTAATACTGGAAAAAGAAGGGCAGTATCAAACTCTACCACTGGATTATAATCAACCAGCGACTGCAATTCAGTTTGTTTTGAATGACTTATAAGAAAGCACCCTGAGCGGAGTCGAAGGGCGCGGTTATCTTGCTCTTATCTCAATCAATACTGCCAATACTTTTGAAACTATTAATTATTCCAAAAGTATTGGCAGTGCAGAATACAAAATCCGTACCCTTCGACAGGCTCAGGGCACTACCCAGTAGCCTGAGCTTGTCGAAGGCGGGGTTTGAATCATGCTATTAATTTTGAAACTATTAATACAAGTAAGGTTTTGTATTGAACTATTTATATAAATAACAGACTATAAGTAATGCCTTTATTTCCATCAAAATACTTAATGCGCGCACTTTGAAATGAATATAGACTATAAATGGATGTATTCAAAACTCCTTATGCTGGGTGTAATCCTTATCGTAATCTCAGCAAGTGCGTTGCCACAATCTGCAAAAGTAAACTGGTATCAACCTCAGCCGTTGGTTACTTGGCAGTGGCAACTATCAGGAAGTGTCAACACTTCCTATGATGTAGACATCTATGATATTGATTTATTCGATACATCTGAAACACTCATCCAGCAATTACACAGTAATGGCAAAAAAGTAATCTGCTATTTCTCTGCTGGTTCCTATGAGCAATGGCGCTCAGATGCAGGTCAATTTAATGCGGCAGATTTAGGTAACCCTCTGGATGGCTGGGCAGGTGAACGCTGGCTAGATATTCGCACAGCTAACGTGCTAACTATTATGAAAGCACGTCTGGATATTGCCAAAGATAAAGGCTGTGACGGTGTTGAGCCTGATAATATGGATGCTTATACCAATCAATCCGGCTTCGCTCTGAATGCGCAAGATCAACTGACTTATAACCGTCAAATTGCCACTGAATCACATGCCAGAGGTTTATCGGTTGGCCTAAAAAATGATCTAGATCAAATTGCACAGCTAGTAGATGATTTTGATTTTGCAGTCAATGAGCAATGCTTTGAGTTTAACGAATGCCAATTACTCGCCCCTTTTATTCAGCAGAATAAGGCTGTTTTAAATGCCGAGTATTTACAGCAATACGTTGATGATTCAAACATTAGAAGCACACTATGCCTGGATGCAAATAGCCAACAATTCAGCACATTAATACTGCCTTTAGATCTTGATGATTCGTTTAGATTTAGTTGCGCCATAAATCAAGATGAGCAGAATTCGGTGCCGATAATAGTATTACAAATGCTATTACTAGAATAATTAGTTAGCATAAAGTCTTGTAATTATAAATTGGAGATATTCATGAAAATTGCTAAAAACTGGCTAGTCTTTTATCGTCTCGGAATTACACTTATGCTACTTATCGGGGCTTCTGCTATTCATGCAGAGACCAAATATAATGGTGTTAATCTAGCGGGTGCAGATTTTGGTTTTGATACATTGCCGGGGGTTTTCGGAACACACTATACTTACCCAACTCATGAGGAAGTTGATTATTTCACCGCCAAAGGAATGAATATATTTCGGTTACCTTTTCGCTGGGAGCGCATCCAGAATACTCAAAATGGTCCTTTAAATGTGCTTGAGTTAGCCAGAATAAAAGATTTTGTAAACTATGCAACTTCAAAACAGGCCAGTGTTCTTTTAGATCCACATAACTATGCACGTTATTATGGTGAAGTCATTGCTAAGGATGGTGATGCTGGCGCACTTCCTATTGCTGCATTTACAGATTTCTGGACTAAAATGTCACTTGAATTTAAGGATAATGATAAAGTCATTTTTGGCCTCATGAATGAACCCTATGATATGTCATCTGAATTATGGCGTGATGATGCAAATGCTGCCATTGCTGCAATCAGAGCCACTGGGGCAAAAAATCTTATTCTTATTCCAGGAAACGCATGGAGTGGGGCACATTCCTGGAACGATAACGGATATGGCACACCTAATGGAACGGTAATGCAGTCAATTACTGATTCAGAAAATAACTACGCCTTTGAAGTGCATCAATATTTAGACAGCGACTCCTCCGGAACTTCAACTGAATGTGTGAGTGAAACCATTGGTTCAGAACGTCTTGTCGAGTTTACAAACTGGCTCAAACAACATAATGAAAAAGGATTTTTGGGTGAGTTTGCTGGTGGTAATAATAGTAGGTGCTTGAATAGTCTTGATAATATGCTGGATTATATGGATACTAATGCAGACGTCTGGTTAGGCTGGACTTATTGGGCTGCAGGACCATGGTGGGGTGATTATATTTATACGTTGGAACCTGATAATGGTGTGGATCGCCCGCAAATGGCAATCTTACTCAAACATATTTCTTCGACACCGTCTTCATCAACAATGATTCCGTCACTTATGCAGATATTGTTGCTGGATGATTAATAATAATTGTTCCAAAAATATTGGCATAATTCAATCCCCGCCTTCGACAAGCTCAGGCTACTGGGTTGGGCCCTGAGCCTGTCGAAGGGTACGAATCTTGTATTCTGCACTGCTAATACTTTTGGAACGATTAAAACGTTTATGCTGGTAAATACTTCACCCAATCACAATCATTATTACCAATGGTAAAAAAGAAGGGGTTCAGCAATGAATCCTTGGTGTTATAAAGTAGTGGCGACATATCCGTTTGCACTAGTTTTCCGCC
>Ga0209633_10001509_pt1 | contig 23777 bp, 24 predicted proteins | sample Cruoilmetagenom1_FD_187290 | JGI IMG/M metagenome (GOLD analysis project Ga0209633, IMG submission 187290) | Oil polluted marine microbial communities from Coal Oil Point, Santa Barbara, California, USA - Sample 1 (SPAdes) (version 2) | ecosystem: Environmental > Aquatic > Marine > Oil seeps ...
CTTCCGATCTACATGTAAAGCTTCGAAGATAGTAACCTCATACCCCAGCTTAGCCAAGTCGGCAGCTGCAGTGAGTCCTGCTGGGCCTGAGCCTACTATTGCCACTTTCCTTTCCGTGGGTGCTGCCTGCTCTATCCGGGGGGTTAGAGATGAAGAGTGAGCTAGCTCCCAATCGGCGACATATCTCTCCAAGCGGCCGATAGCTATCGGTGCATCTTTCTTGGCCAAGGAACAAGTCTCTTCGCATTGCGTCTCTTGAGGACAGACCCGACCACAGATGCCAGGAAGGCTGTTCTTGCTTTTAAGTATCTTCACTGCCTCGGGCATGTTGCCCTCACGTATAGCAGCAATAAACTCCGGAATATCTACCTCGACAGGACAGCCATCAACACAACTATGTCTTTTGCATTGAATACACCGACTGGCTTCCTCTGCCGCCTGCTCCTCGGTATACCCCAAGGCCACCTCATTGAAATTACTACCACGTACCTCAGGGGCCTGCTTTCGCATAGATACTCGGTTTAGGTTCAGTTTCTCAGGCATAAGTCCCACCCCCTAGCTCGTTTTCTCTATCGGTTTAGGCTGTTTTGTGCTCAGGGCTTTCTTCAAGTCTTTCATAAAGAAGCGAGGACATTCTTTCCTCAGGCAAATATATACGCTGTCGTGAGATCAAGAGATCCCAATCAACTTGGTGCCCATCGAATTCCGGCCCGTCTACACAGGTGAATTTGGTCTCCCCTTCTATGGAGACGCGGCAGCAGCCACACATTCCCGTCCCATCAACCATAATCGGGGTTAATGTTACTATAGTCTTTATGCCATAGGGTTTAGTGATTTCGGAGACGGTCTTCATCATGACTACCGGTCCCATAGTAACAACCCGCTTAATTTCCCCCTTGCTGAGTATTTCTTCGAGAAAATCAAGCCTCTTATAACCCTTAGAGCCATCATCAGTAGTGATGTAAAATTCACGGCTTATGGCTTTCATCTCATCTTCAGAGATTAGCAAGTCTTTGGTTCTGGCACCAATCACGGTGATAAGTTCATTTCCAGCTTTATGCAGGGCTGAAGCTACAAAGTAAAGGGGAGCAATCATTACTCCTCCGCCAACACACAAGATACTCCCAAAATTCTTGATCTCCGATGGATTTCCCAGGGGACCGACTAAGTCTAAAATACCACCCCCCTCCGTTAGACTTGCCAGCTTTTTAGTGCTCTTGCCCACCTCATTAAAAACTAGTGTTATTGTTCCCTTAGATAGATTGGCATTAGCAATCGTGAGGGGAAATCTCTCACCCTTTTCATCTATACGCAAAATCACAAACTGCCCCGGCTTCGCCTTTGCCGCAATGTCGGGAGCATAAATCTCAAACAACTTGATCTTGGGAGCAAGCTCCTGTTTAGCGACGATCTTATACATAAGCGATCACCTCGTAGTCATTTTTGGTAATGAAGATATCTTTGCAGTGAAAGATTCCAGCATTGAATCGAAGGTGCCCAGGTATCTTGGCGAAGCGACGCAAACCTCAAATCTACCGGCAAGATTTAGCTTGCCCAACACTTGCTTCAATGCCGAAACGTTTCGTTCGGCTGTTTCCCTACCTTCCCTGAGTTTACAGTCTTCCTCTGAACAAACAACCGCCAAAACTCCATCGAAACCTGAACGAAAGGCTTCTAAAACCTGAACGGGATCCAACCCATCAAAGCAGGGGATCTCAATGATAACAGCATTCTCTCTGACAAAGCTATCTGTAGAATGGTCTAAAGCAGAAAACTCAGCCCATTGGCAGCAGAAAACCAGGACAAGCGGTGAAATGCCCTTAGCCCTTAACTCATCTACTTTAGCTTTGTAGCCCTCAATGGCTTGAGATGAAAGCTCATATTCGAAGCCCTTAAGTTGAATGGCTAAGTGGGGACAAACAAGGGCACAGGCACCACAGCCTTTACAGGCTTCAAGATTTATCTGAGGGGTAGCTAATGGTTGGACTTCGATTGCATCATAGGGACATACAAATTCACACTTGTCGCAGCCAACGCATTTCTCGGTCTCGTATACTGCCTTCAAGGGATTCTTAATAATGGTTAATTTATCATTTCCGTAACCGAGCTGCTTTAGCAAAACCTGTAATGCCAGAACCTTGCGTAAGTTAATCGCGCTGCCCTTTTTAAATCGGCAAAAATCCGGATCGCATTGAACCACTATAATTTTGCTTATGCCTATGCGTAACGCTTGCAAATAAAATTCCGCTGTCATTCGGCCTACACATGGCACACGAAGAGGAATAAATACCTTCACGTTTCGCTCTTTTAGCACGTCTAATATTTGGCATGATGGTGGACTGCTTCCACGGCACATTACCACTAAATCTTTGGTTTCCAAAGCCTCCATCTGTCCTTTAACATAGTCAATTAACGACCTATCATCATAATAGCCTAATTCTATGGCAGACGACGGGCATACGCTGGCACATATTCCACAAAGCTGACACTTCTCTATATCTATTCTAACTTCCCTTGTTTCCGTGTCTAACGATATAGCTTCGAAAGGGCAAACTGAGTAGCATATCAAACATTTAGAACAATGATCCTCGTTAAGCTTTATTGCAGCTATTTTTATCTCGCTCAGCAAAGTCACCTCCCGTGAATCCTATTATTTCGGCTCATCTCCCGAGCAAGGAGAACAGGGTGGACGGCGATGGCCAGGGGAATTCTCTCCCCCCTTCATCAATCCTTATAGCGGCAAACTCCTCTCCTCTAACCTTTTGGGCGATCATAGGAGCTTCGATTTTGAAGAGGTGGATTTGAGGAGCCAAGTCCTCTCTTGTTATAATTCTATACATTCATCCCCTACCTTTCCTGAGGCTGCTTAATTTTGCCACAGCTTCAATCTCAAATCCACCTTAACTGCTGCTGGCAAACTTCACCTCCATTCAAATTACCACGCTCAGCTTCGTTCCTGGTTAAAAACACCGAAGCTACTCCTAAACAGCCTCCTCCTGTCAATATCCAAAACCCCTCAGCAGTAAGTAAACTTCGCAGAAATGAATGATACACAAAAGAGTAATCATCTCCTGGGGAATTTTATCTAGTTGACAAAGCCCTGGAAAGCTCAAGCCAAAGTTTATTGTACCTCGGAACGGAAGATATTTCAACAGAATCCACCTTTCCTGCCATATGCCTTGGGGCCCTAGCTGACTTATTTCCCTTGGTATTATGGTTATGGATCGAGTCCTTGCGCATCTTCATCCTAATGAGATGTGGCGTGATCAGGCCAGTTGTGCTGACCTTAGTTTGAGAGATGGTGAGCTAGGAGAGGTAATATCTAAGATTTACTGCCTGGGAATATAGCCTGTGTTAAGAGGTTGATTGGTCGGGGGGTGCCACAAGAAGAGGGGACAATACGACGATAGCGATGATAATCACTGGGCACTTAAACCCAAGTTTGGGGCCCCCTTTAGGATAGAGTCTGAAAGAATCATAAGTGGAGGTTTTGATAGCAGGCCAAAAGGGAAACCTTTGAGGATGATGCCTGGGCCGACACGGAGGAGAGATGATTTTGGAGAGGACGGGAAGAGCATTGAGAAAGAGCTGGTGGCAGTGTAGAATATCTATAGTGAAAGTCGCCATGCCCGGGATTCTGCAGGAAGAAATGATAGCTTAGGAGGAAGTTAACCCAGATGATTAGAGCAGTTTGTTTTGATCTCTATAATACCTTAGCCTATTACCAGCCGCCCCGGGAAGAGGTACATGCCAAGGCTTGCCATCGGTTTGGCATCAAGGTGAACCCCAAAGCACTTAGTGAATCTCTTCCGGCTGCTGATGCCTTCTGGCGTGACGAAAACTCTCGCTCCTCCGTAGATAAAAGACCTACAGAAGAAAAAATTGCTGTCTATGCTGAATATGAAATCAAGGCACTAAAGGGAGCTGGATTAGAAATCAGCTCAGATACCGCGCTGGGGATAATAGCCGCAGTGCAACAAATTGGCTTAAAACTTAAGATTTATGATGATGCTCTACCCACCTTAAAGTTGCTTAAAGGTCGTGGCCTTACTCTGGGGTTAATATCGAATGTAGCTCAGGATATAGCTTCTATATGCCAGGATTTAGGGCTCCAGCCCTACCTTGATTTCTGGGTAACTTCTTTTGAAGTGGGTTGTGACAAACCGCACCGCGGCATATTCCTGGCTGCACTTAGCCAGGCTCAAGTTGAACCCGCGGAGGCGATATACGTTGGTGACCAATATGATTTGGATGTTGTTGGCGCTCGCGGTGTTAATATGAAAGCAGTGCTCCTTGACCGCAATGATTCATTCGCCAACATCGGTGATTGCCCTCGAATCTTAAGCCTCAGTCAAATTATGGAGTATTTATAGCAGCCCAAATACCGGTACAATTGCCACCGAAAGTGATGACTTTTATGGATCAATTCGAAATCGTCTCCGAATTTGGACTTACCGGTGATCAGCCGCAGGCAGTGGAGAAACTGGTTGAGGGATTGAGGAAGGAGTATAAACAGCAAACACTGCTAGGAGTAACCGGGAGCGGCAAGACTTTCACCATGGCTAATGCTATCGCCGCAGAGCAAAGGCCTACCTTGGTCATTTGCCACAACAAAACCCTAGCTGCTCAGTTATACACCGAATTCAAGGAATTTTTCCCCCGTAATGCGGTGGAATACTTCGTTAGCTACTATGATTACTATCAACCTGAAGCCTACCTCCCTCATACCGACACCTATATAGAGAAGGAAACCGACGTAAATGAGGAGATTGACAAGCTACGTCATGCTGCTACTCGCGCCCTCTTTGAAGGAAGGGATGTGGTTATTGTGGCTTCGGTCTCCTGCATCTATGGCTTAGGCTCGCCCGAAGAGTATCAGAGCTTTGTGCTCAGCCTAAAGAAGGGGGAGCGGCACAACCGAGATAAAATAGTGCGTCAATTGGTAGACATGCAATATGAGCGTAATGACATCAATTTCTCACGAGGCAAGTTTCGCCTCCGCGGGGACACTTTGGAGATTCAACCCTCTTATGAAGAGCTAGCGATGCGCATCGATTTCTGGGGAAATGAGATCGAACGCATTGTAGAGGTTGACCCACTTACCGGGGAGATTGTAGCCGAGAGAGATTCAATAGACATCTATCCTGCCAAGCATTTCGTTACTTCCTGCAGCAAATTGGTGGCGGCTTGTGCCGATATTCAAGCCGAACTTGAGCAAAGGCTACAGGAGCTTAAAAGTCAAGGGAAACTCCTCGAGGCAGCCAGACTTGAGGCGCGCACTAATTATGATATTGAGATGCTTAAGGAGACGGGCTATTGTACTGGTGTGGAGAATTATTCCCGCCACCTCTCCCGCCGCTCTCCGGGTAGCCCCCCATGGACATTGCTTGATTATTTCCCCGAGGACTTCTTGCTGTTCATCGATGAATCGCATATGACCCTGCCTCAGATTCGGGGGATGTATCATGGCGACCGCTCTCGCAAAGAGACTCTGGTGGAATATGGCTTCCGCCTCCCTTCGGCTCTAGATAACCGCCCGCTAACTTTTGAGGAATTCGAAGCCCGCATCAACCAGGTTATCTATGTCTCAGCGACACCGGGCCCCTATGAGTATGAGCACAGCCAGCAAGTAGTGGAGCAACTGGTTCGCCCCACCGGCTTGGTTGAGCCCACTATTGAAGTTAAGCCCACCAGGGGGCAGATCGATGACCTGCTGGAGCAGATTGAATTGCGGGTTAAGCGGGGGGAACGCTGCCTGGTAACCACTCTAACTAAGAGAATGGCCGAGGAGTTGTCAGAGTATCTCAGGGAGATGGGGATAAAGGTTCACTACCTCCATTCAGAGATTGAGACTTTGGAGAGAGTGGAAATACTGCGTGACCTTCGCCTCGGGGTTTACGACGTGGTGGTGGGGATAAACCTGCTTCGGGAGGGACTTGATTTACCTGAGGTAAGCTTAGTAGCTATTCTCGATGCCGATAAGGAAGGCTATTTGAGGTCAGGGGGGGCGCTTATCCAGACTATGGGGCGAGCTGCCCGCCACGCGGATGGGCAAGCGATTATGTATGCTGATAGCGTTACCAGCTCGATGCAGCGGGCTATTGAGGAGACCTATCGCCGCCGCCGGGTGCAACAGGCTTACAATGAGGAGCACGGCATTACCCCCCAGGGGATAAAGAAGGCGATAAAAGATATCACTGAGCGGGTGCGAGTGGTAGCCGAAGCTTATGCCCCTTATACAGCAGCTACTGGGTTATCTCAAGATGAGATCGCTCGACTTATCAAGCAACTGGAATCTCAAATGAAAACAGCAGCCAGGAACTTGGAGTTTGAGAAGGCAGCATCACTACGCGACCAGATCGTTGAGCTGCGGCGTAGTCTAGTTTAGCAGCCCACAGCCTGCAGCGTCAGACTATTTTAGATAATCCCCTCAGCTTTGAGCTGGGAAAGCTCCTCCGCCTTTATGCCCAATAGATCCTGATAAACCTCGCTGTTATGCTCCCCTACCTTGGGGGCTGGCCTTTCTATCTGGCCCGGGGTCTGGGAGAGCTTGATTACTACCCCTGATAGAGGGACTTGGCCTACCTCAGGGTATTCCATATCCACCAGCATCTCCCTGGCCTCAACCTGAGGATGAGCGGCCATCTCAGCAATATTATTGACCTTCCCGCAAGGCACTCGTGCCCCCTGAAGCAACTTGACCACTTCCTCAACCGTTCTTTCCCCTACCCACTGGCTGACTATGGGCCCAAGTTCACGGCGATTCTCAAACCGGGCTAGGTCATCCTTGAATTTAGGGTCCTGAATTATATCTTCTCTCCCAATACAAGCGAGGAATCTCCTCCATAAGGGATTACCAATAACACTTATCATCACCCAGCCGTCCTTGGCCGGGAAGGCATCGGAAAAGTTATAAAAGCTGTGATTACCGATCTGAGGGCGGACTCCCCCCAACACCTTCCACTCAGCAGCAGGACCAAGACTGGCCACAAAGGAAACAGCAGTATCCATCAGTGCTACATCTACCATCTGCCCCTGGCCAGTTCGCTGGCGATGATACAGGGCGAGCATTGTGCCCAAAGCAGCGTAAGTGCCAGTGCCAAAATCGACGTGGGCTACGGCATCTCTAGTGGGCGGGCTATCAGGAAAACCAGTGTAACTCATTCCCCCGGCTAAAGCTTGGGCGATGGAGTCGAAGCAAGGTTGCGATGCATAGGGCCCCGAGGTGCCAAAGCCAGTAATACAAACTAAAATAATCACTGGGTTGATCTCCTTTAAGGATTCATATTTCAAGATATTGGCTTCTTCCGAGCCGAGGGTGAAATTGTGTAATACCACATCAGAGCACTTCACCAATTCCTTAAGAATTTCTTCGCCCTGGTGGCTTTTCAAACTTAAGGTGACCCCTTTCTTGTTACGGGTAAGGATCATACCATATGGCATGCTTTCACCATTAGGGGCAAAGGGGCCTAGCCTTCTATCCTCTTCTCCTCCCGGTTTTTCTATTTTAATAACCTCAGCTCCCATATCAGCCAAGATCATGCTACAATAGGGCCCAGCGGCATAACGGGAAAAATCAAGAACTCTTATCCCCCCCAGTACCCTCGTCATGTTAATGCTCCTCAGAGTTTTCTTTTTCAAGCAATTCCATAAGCTGAGTTGCTCGAGAATAGCCAATGTGGAGTTGCCGCTGCAAAAACGAGGCTGAAACTGTTTTGTGCCCCTTCGCCAAGCGCCTCGCCTCCTCCAAGAGGGGATCGTAAGCTGCTTCTTCCCCCACGATATAGGGGGGTACTTTAACTGCTTGGGGTTGTCGCTGAGCATCCCAGAAATTCACCAGCCGATCAATTTCCTGGGAGGAAACGAAACACCCTTGAAGGCGTTTAGGCTTAGTCACTTCGATGGGTAGGTAGAGCATATCGCCTCGGCCGAGCAATCTCTCAGCACCCGCCGAGTCAAGGATAGTGCGTGAGTCCACCTGCGAGGCTACAGCAAAGCTAATGCGAGTGGGAAAATTAGCCTTGATAAGCCCGGTGACTACATCTACTGAGGGACGCTGAGTGGCTACCACTAAATGGATGCCGGTAGCTCGGCCCATCTGAGCAAGACGACAAAGCAGAGGCTCTACCTCATTGGCCTTGGTCATCAGATCAGCAAGCTCATCGATGATAAGAACAAGGCGAGGCAAAGATTTTTCCCCCTTGTTGCTCCTATTGTACATCTCGACATTACGCGCCCTGACCTGGGCCATCATTTGATAGCGGCTATCCATTTCATGATTCAGCCACTGCAGAATTCCAATTGCTTTTTCATTATCGGTGATCACCGAGCTTGCCAAATGAGGCACCAGGTTAAAGGATATTAGCTCTACACGCTTGGGATCAATCAGCAGAAGCTGCAACTCATCGGGGGTGTTATTCATCAAGAGTGAGGTGATGACAGAATTCAGGCATACCGTCTTTCCACTTCCGGTAGCCCCGGCGATAAGCAGGTGAGGCATCTTAGCCAGATCATCCACTACTGACTCACCACCAGCTCCCTCGCCTAAAGCCAAGGCGAGCTTGGAGGAAGCCCTAAGCCGTTGGAAGCTGGAGGTCTCCATAGTTTGGCGCAGGGTAACCGAAATTATTGCTGAGTTAGGCACCTCAACCCCTATCATCGACTTGCCAGGTACGGGAGCTTCTATCCTGATGCTGGAGGCAGCCAAGGCAAGAGCCAGGTCTTTATCTAGAGAGGTAATACGCTCCACCTTAACCCTGGTTCTGGATACCTCCTCAAGGCGCGTTATGAGTTTGCCTTCTTTGTTCCTTTCCTTCACCTCCCTATACTTATGATCCCAGCCTGGCTCTACCCCAAACTGGGTAACAGTGGGGCCTACATTCATTTGCACCACCTTAGCTTCCACTCCGTAACTCGCCAATGCCTCCTCAATCAACCTTGCCTTTCTGCCCACATCTGCCTGAGTAAGCTTAGTCTCGGCAGGCTTATCTAGGAGCTCTGTACTAGGCAGTTGCCAGCGCTCCGTAGAGAATGAGGCCTCCTTTATTCCCCCACCATCGATTATCTCTTGGCCTCGGGGCAGAGCTTCTTTTGCTGCCGTAGCCGAGATAGCCTGGCGCTGGGGGCGTCGAATATAGAGAGAGCGCAACCACAATATAGAGCGTCGCATCAAACCTAAGCCTTGCTTTAATCTGGCCAAACTCCACCTGGCTGAGCTAAGAACAACCTTCCCCATGAAGTGAGGGGCTACTAAAGCTATTCCAGCGGCTACTATCCCTGCCAGCCGTAAGCCACCAAAGATAGTGGAGCTGCCAATGATTGCCCTTCCCAGTTCACCTCCCCAAGAAACCTCATCTGGCCAAGCAAGTAGGCCAAGGAGAGCAGCAGCGAAAGCAATAGCACCTAGCCAGCGATTCCACTTCTGCCACAGGAGGGAGAATTTTCGCTGCCATGCCATCCAAAGCAAAGCAGTTACGGTAAGCACTACTAGGATTGTGCCCATCCCGAATAGCCGAAATAGACTGTCCCAAAACCCAGATAACAAACCTGCCACTGCAACTAGCTCGAGGAATCGCCGGGCTAAGAAGGGTACAGTAATAGTAAAGAAACCCCCCTCCTTTTTTGGCTGCTTGCTGATTGGTTTGGTTCTCGCCACCTCTGTACCTATAGCTTATAACCCGCGGGCTCAAGCTGCTTAGCTGTAATATTTTGAGGGAATTCGGCGTGGCGAAGCTCTCAGGAGTCTAAAACATGCTCAGTTGCTGAGGCTTTTCCTTTAGTTCAGAGGCCCCCTCTGCCTCAGCAAGGAGCAAAGGTATTTTAAGTGTATCAGCCCTGATAATCTCCTGCAAGCTCCGCTGGTGGAGAGCGGCAGCAGGATGATACAAAGGATAGTAAATAATCCCCCCTTGCTTACGCGCCTTGCCATGAATCTTGGTGATTGTTTCCCCAGGGAAAAATCTCATCATGGAGTAACGCCCCAAAGTAACCACTAGCTTAGGATGAAGTAATTCCAGTTGAAGGTCAAGCCATTTTTGGCACGCTTTTATCTCCGCCGGCAATGGATCTCGGTTCTGGGGCGGTCTACATTTGATTACGTTACAAATGTAAACCTCCCCCCGTTTTAGTCCAATAGAGCCGAGGAGCTCGTCCAGAAAATGGCCGGCAGGACCTACAAAGGGGCGCCCTTGTTGATCTTCATGCCATCCTGGAGCTTCACCGATGAATACTATAGCCGTGTCTTCCGGCCCTTCGCCAGGTACTACCTTAGTACGAGACTCAGCCAGCCCGCATTGTTGACAGTTGAGTATCTGTTGATAAAGTTCCCTCAGCGCTGACATTTACCTTTACCCCTGGTAGAAAATCATTTTCCTAACAGAAACCTTGCCCCCAGGAATAGTAAAAGTATCCCAAAGAGTCGGCTTAGCATCGAGGATTCGATCATATTGGCTAGCCATCCCCCCATTAGAGCAAAAACTACCACCGTGGGAGTCATCCATAAAACTGTCTCTCGCTTAATGCTTCCCCTACGATAATGGACAATTGTCCCCACTAATGCTGTAGGTGCTATTACCCCTAGCGATACCCCTTGGGCAATATGCTGCTCTATGCCTAAAAGCAAAACCATGCCGGGAACCAGTACTGTGCCTCCCCCCACACCCAGCATCCCAGCCATCACCCCGGCGGTAAACCCTATACCAATTTCTAGCACCAGGCTCACAGTATTGCCCCCCTGGTTACCAGGCAAAGGCCAACCACAAGCAAGAAGCCGCCAAATATTCGCCGCAATGTCTTAGCGGGCACCCGGTGCATCAGTCTTGCTCCTATCACCACACCCACTATGCTGCCTAAGGCAAGCTCTCCAACCAGGAGCCAATTTAGGTGCCCGAGATAAGCATACAAGACAGTACCCGAGGCAGCTAGCGGGATGATAATCGCCAATGAGGTGGCATGTGCCTCATGCTGAGGCACTTTCAGGGGACCAGACAGCATCGGGACTAGGATAACTCCCCCACCTATCCCAGTTAACCCCCCAATCATTCCAGCGATTGCCCCACTAAGGAATAATAGGCCGATTTGACCCACTAAATTAGTCCTTTTCGGCGATAATAACATAGCTATCTGACCAAGTCAATTCGCCCCCTTGCTTACCACCGAGTCTCAGCCTATAATGATAGCGCGATTATCACCGGGGCAAAAATATGAGAATTCTGATTATCCACGGTCCAAACCTAAATTTGCTTGGTAAGCGGGAGCCTCAACTTTATGGGGACAAAACTTTGGCTGAGATCGACTCTGTTTTAAACAGGCAAGCAGGGACACTGGGCATAGAGATAACCGCTTTCCAATCTAATAGCGAAGGGGCACTTATTGACTTTATCCAAGCAGAATCCCCTGAGGCTGATGGCATAGTAATTAACCCTGGAGCACTGACTCACTATGGCCTCTCCCTTCGGGATGCCCTCGCTGAGGTAAAAATCCCGGTTATTGAGGTTCACCTATCTAATATTTATGCCCGAGAACAGTGGCGGGCGCAATCGGTGATTGCCCCCATTGCCAAAGGGCAGATAAGTGGACTGGGATGGAGAGGGTATATTGCTGCTTTGCGGACATTGGTTGGCGAACTGAGGGCAGAGTCTTGGCAGTAGCTCAGCGACTACAAAAGTTGCACCAAAAACTGGCTGAAAACGAGCTGGATGCTATACTCATATCTTGTGCCGAGAATCGCCGCTATCTCAGTGGATTTACTGGCTCAGCAGGTTTTCTGCTCATCTCCCCAAAGAGTGCTATTCTGGCTACTGACTTTCGCTATGTGGAGCAGGCAAAACAGCAAGCCCTTGAATTTGACATCACTCGGATAAAGGGAGAACTGACGACTTGGTTTCCTGAGGTAGTCTCCAGCCTGCCGATAAGGAGATTAGGCTGCGAGGCTGGTGATATCTCTTTCACCACCTACCGCCAACTAGCTGAAGTGATAAATAGCCTCCAAAGTCCGCTCCAACTTGTTCCTACGGAAGGGCTAGTGGAATCCCTCCGGGCCATAAAGGAGGCAGAGGAATCGGCCCAGTTGATGGCAGCAGCCCAGCTAGCTGATGCTGCCATCGAATATATATCCTCAATAATCCATCCCGGAATGAAGGAGAAGGAGATAGCCTGGGAGATAGAGAAATTTCTTCGTCAGAATGGTAGTGAAAGTCTTCCCTTTGATATTATCGTTGCCTCAGGGCCTAATTCTGCTTTGCCCCATGCTAAAGGCGGTGAGCGTTCCATTTCTTCGGGCGAGCCTATCATAATTGACCTGGGGGCAAAAGTTGCCGGCTACTCCAGCGACCTAACTCGAACTATTTGCCTTGGCCCGGCGGATGAAACCTTGACCAAGATATATGATCTAGCCCTTGAGGCCCAACTGATCGCCTTAGATTCATTAGCTGTGGGCATGAGCGGAGAGGAGGTGGATCGCCTTGCTCGAAGGGTCATTGAGCAGGGAGGCTATGATGAGGCCTTCGGACATGGATTGGGGCATGGGATCGGCCTGGCCCCCCATGAGAAACCTAGAGTGGGCCCTAACTCAACGGATATCCTCCAGGAAGAGATGGTATTCACTATCGAGCCAGGCATCTACTTGGAAGGATGGGGTGGGGTAAGGATTGAGGATATGCTAATCTTGAAGAAAGGTGGCCCAAGGGTGCTCACCAAAGCAACGAGAAGCCTAACATGGGGGATGAAATGATAGATGCTGGTGAACTTAGAAAGGGAATCACCATTGAACTAGAGGGACGGCTATATCGAGTTATTGACCATCAACACCTCAAGTTAGGCCGAGGCAGCGCTCAGGTTCGGCTGAAGCTTCGCGATGTTCGTGCCGCTCACACCATCGAGCGCACCTTCCAGGCAAGTGAGAAATTCACCCCAGCGCGTCTTGAGGCTTGTGATGTTCAGTATCTCTATCAAGATGGTGACCTTCACTATTTTATGGACACAGAAAGCTTTGAACAGATCCCCCTTAGTACTAACCAATTAGGCAATGCTATCAACTACTTAAAGGAAGGAATGGCTCTCGAAATGCTAAGCTATAAGGATGAGACAATAGGGGTGGAATTGCCTACCGCAGTGGAGCTACAAGTTATTGAAACCGGCCCCAGCTTTAAGGGAGATACGGCAACATCAGGTAGCAAACCAGCTACGCTGGAGACAAGTATCATAATTCAAGTCCCTTTTTTTATTAACAGTGGTGATGTGGTCAAGGTTGATACTCGAACCGGAGAGTATTTAGAAAGGGTGAGCTAGGCCTTGCTAAGAGCTGATTTTCATGTTCATTCGGAATACTCTATGGATTCCTCTAGCCCATTAAAGAAGATTATAAGCCGTTGCCTTAAGGTGGGAATCAATTGCGTTGCCCTTACCGATCACGGCACCATCGCTGGTGCGTTAAGGATGCGAGAAATGGCCCCATTTACAGTAATCGTCGCCGAGGAGATCCTCACCACCTCAGGAGAGATTATAGGGCTGTTTTTGACTGAGGAAATACCTAACGGCCTGTCTACTGATGAGGCAATAAGCCGTGTCAAAGCCCAAGGCGGACTAGTAGGTGTCCCGCATCCTTTCGACCATCTGCCCTGGTTTTCTCCTGCCTTGAACAATGAAACTCTAAATAGGGTCTCCCCTTATATTGATTTTATTGAGGTATTTAACTCCCGCGCTGCCTTCCATATTGATTGCCACCGGGCTCTTATCTTTGCCAAGTCCCACGGTCTTCTCTCAACTGCGGGTAGCGATGCCCACCTCCCCTCTGAGATCGGCCAATCTTGGGTAGAGATGTCGCAGTTTAACAGCCGCGATGAATTCTGTGCCGCTTTAGCCCAAGGTAAGATATTCGGCCAGCGGACAAACCCCGCAGTTCACTTATTTAGCACTTGGGCGAGAGTGAGGAAGCGATTGCTGAGGTAGTCGATGTATCGGATCGGCTGGTTCTCTACCGGACGGGATGAGGCGGCGCGAGATTTACTTAAAACTGTGCAAGATAGCCTAAATCGGGAGGGGATAGAAGCTGAGATCGGTTTTGTCTTCAGCAATAGAGAGCCTGGTGAAGATAAACAAAGTGATCTATTTTTTGAGCTGGTTAAGAATTATGATCTGCCACTAGTCTGCCTTTCCTCTCACAAGTTCAAAGCTCAACCAGAAGGCAGTGTTGTCTCCAACCGGCGCCGGAAGTATGAGCAAGAGGCGATGAAACGAATTGAGCTATTCCAAGTCGATATATGCGTGCTTGCTGGCTATATGCTCATTGTGGGGGAGGAGATGTGCCGGAAGTATGCCATGGTCAATCTTCATCCCGCTGCTCCCGGTGGTCCCAGCGGCACCTGGCAGGAGGTAATCTGGAAGCTGATCGAAGATAGGGCTGGTGAGGCAGGAGCGATGATACACCTGGTAACTCCGCAGCTAGATCAAGGCCCACCACTAAGTTACTGCACCTTTTCCCTCAGGGGTGAACCTTTCAGCAGATATTGGCCAGGGATAGAAATGCATCCCCTTGATGAGCTAAAAAGAAGGCGAGATGAAGATAACCCCTTATTTAAGCTCATCCGTCAGCACGAGTTAGCCAGGGAGTTCCCTCTACTCATAGCCACTCTCCAAGCCTTAAGCAAAGGAAAGATAAAGATAGAGACAGGGAAGGTGGTTGATGCTCAAGGCATGCCGATCGAAGGGTATGATTTGAGCCAGGAAATTGATAGAATGATTCGGCTGGAAATGTAGCCCAGGTCTAAAAGACTGATCACAAAGTAGGTCCTCCAGGTCTGCACGGGGAAGTTTTGGGGTGAAAGATGGTAACGCTGGTGGCAACTTCGGGCATAAAGTCAATGGATCTCTATGCCAGGAAGCTTGCTGAAAATCTGGACGTTCCCAAGGTTTATTCTGACTGCTACCAAAGGGTAGCTAAGCTATTCAATACTCCGCTCTTTTCCCAGGCGGCGATGAAGGCAATCTGGGAGGATTGGCGCTTTATCAGGATGCTCAACAGGCTGGGCAGCATTGTCCACCTCCCCAACCACCACCTGGGACGCTATGGTCTTTTCCTGAAGGTGCCCTACATTATCACTGTCCACGATTTGATAAGGTATTTCGATCTTAAGGGGTATGGGCCTTTCATCCACCGACCAAATCTTCGAGACAGGCTTTACCTTTCGTTAGACTATAAAGGGGTGAAGAGGGCAACGAGAATAATAGCAGTCTCTCAGTATACCAAAAGAGATCTAATGCACCACCTTGGGATACCTGAGGAGCAAATCAGCGTTGTCTATGAGGGGGTGGATGATAGCCTCTTCAGACCATCACCCTACCCCGCTGGCTTTGACCAGCCATACATCCTCTTTATTGGCTCAGAGCAACCCAGGAAGAATCTGCCCACACTGCTCAGGGCATTTGCAAAGCTCAAGGAAGAAAGGCAATTTAACGACTTAAAGTTGGTCAAGGTGGGCAAGGCAGGTGGGGCTGAGGCAGACTTCAGGGGGCGGACTATGGAGGTTATAAATAGCCTGCATCTAGCAGAAGAGGTGATATTCACCGGATTTGTTCCTGAAGAGGAGTTGCCAGGTTACTACTCCGGTGCGGGTTGTTTTGTTCTGCCCTCTGTATACGAGGGGTTTGGCCTTCCGGTCATGGAGGCGATGGCCTGTGGCTGCCCAGTGATAATCTCTAACCGCTCTTCACTTCCCGAGATAGCCGGCGGGGCCGCAATTGAGGTTGACCCTTGTGATGTTGAAGGGCTAGCGGCGGCTTTGCGAGGGGTGCTTACCGACCAGGCACTCAGAAAGAATCTTATCGATGCAGGGAGGCAGCAAGCTGCCAGGTTCTCCTGGAGGAAGGCAGCGGAGCAGACCCTCAAGGTCTATCGGGAGGTAGAAGAGCATATATCTCATCGCCAACACTGACAAATTTCGAAGGTTCAGGAATACTGCAAAAATAACTACGCAGATTCCTCTCCCTTGAAGGGAGAGGCTAGCTGAGGGTGAGCTCCAATAAAGCTCCTCTCCCTCGACGGGAGAGGGTATGGTGAGGGTGAATCCCACACCCTCCCAAATCCCTCCGCGAGGGGAGGGGGGTTATTACAAGAGATTTTGCAGTCAACTATAATTTGGGAGGCAAGTTGCCTTACATCTCCCTTTCCACGATGTGGGCGAAAAATAGATTTAGCCGCATGGGGGAATTTGTCGTTAAGGCTCAAGAATTGGGTTTTACCCACATAGAGGCAAATGCTTCACTGTCTCCACAAATGGTGGATGAGCTTATCGAGACTTCGGTTCCAATCTCAAGCATTCATTCTCCTTGCCCGGCTCGTTTGTCATCCCGAGGCATCCCGGCTACCAACCTTGCCCTTAGCTCTCTCGATGAAAATGAGCGAAGTGAAGCCATTGATTTTGCTAAGGAGACCATAGACCTAGCCTCGAGAGTAGGTGCCAGGGCGGTCGTCATTCATCTGGGAGAAGTGCCCATCGATTTGTCTTTACAAGACAAACTGTATTGGCTTTGCCAACAGGGGCAAAGTTTCAGTAAGGAATATAGCGACATTCGAGAGCAGCTTGTCTTTGAGCGTTCCTCCAAGGCCTCTTTCCACGTGGATGCCGCAGAAGAAAGCCTCGAAGAGCTCGGCCAGTACAGCCAACAACGGGGCATAATGCTAGGACTTGAGACCAGATTCTACTTTCATGAGATACCGAGTATAGATGAAATGGGGAGGCTGCTTAGCGGGGCGGAAAAGGGTTCGGTTGGCTACTGGCATGATGTAGGGCATGCTGAGGTGCAGCAGCGGCTTGGGTTTGCCCCCCATGAGGAATGGCTGTTGCGGTTCAAGAATAGGCTGATCGGCGTCCACCTACATGATGTTTTGGGTATCTCCGACCACCGTGTTCCGGGCAGGGGGGAGGTGAATTGGAGTATGATCGCCAAATACCTCCCCCCTGGAGTGATAAGAGTTTGTGAGATTGGAGAGTGGAACAAAGAGGAGTATCTCCCAGGAGCAATCCCTTTCCTTCAGGAGAAAGGAATCCTCACTTAGGGGTGATTGCCTGGCCACTATATGTGATGAGACAAATACTCGCCTAAATGACATAAATTCGAAACGGTTTAGGTTCTTTGGATTTTGGTCATTTGGTATTGTTTAGGATTTAGTGCTTCGGATTTAGGATTTAGCGTTGTCTGGATTATGCGCAACTATTTAAGATGCTATATATAAATTCCAGGAGATAAGGGAGCTTGAGTTACTTTATTTGCTTCGACTTAGAGGGCCCCCTCTCGCCCCAAGATAATGCCTATGAGCTGATGAAGCTCTTCCCCAATGGCGACCGGGTGTTTGAAATCATCAGCCGTTATGACGACCTGTTGACTTTGGCAGGAAGGGAGGATTATGAGCCAGGGGATGCTCTGGCTCTGATTGTGCCCTTTTTGCTCTATCATGGGATTCGTGAGGTCGACATCACCAGACTTGCTCAACAAGCAAAGTTAGTCGACGGAGCAAGGCGAACCATCCAAAGGCTCCATTCTCGAGGCTGGAGGGTATTCTGCATCAGCACAAGTTATCAGCAGTATGCTCTGGCTATCACCCAGAGATTGAGTATTCCTCAACAAATGGTAGGTTGCACTTCATTCCCCTTAGATAGTTATCACCAAATATTATGTGAGGAAGACCTATTTAAGGTGGAACAGGCAGAAAAAGAAATTCTATCCTTATCTGGTGGGGATGATGAGCAGATAAAATATCGCTTAGATAATTTCTTTTGGGTCGAGTTGCCTAAAGTGAGACTCGGCGAAGTGGTGAAGGAAGTAAAGCCTATAGGGGGAAGAAGGAAAGTAGCCGCGCTCCACAGATTCGCATCTCGTTACGGCCAACCTTTGAGCAGCTTTATCGCTATCGGCGACAGTATTACTGACTTTAGGATGCTACAGGCTGTTGACCAAGCTGGTGGGCTGGCGATTGCTTTCAACGCTAATGAATATGCTCTGCCCTATGCTACATTAGGATTAGCTTCTACTGAGCTAAGTGATTTGATCCCCCCCTTAGATGCCTGGGAGAGGGGTGGTAGGAAAGCAGTAGAAGCAGTGGTGAAGGAGAAGGAGAAAGCCGGGGGGAGGGGAAACAGAGAGCATTTTCACTGGCTAGCTAAGGTCAAACATCTAGAGCAGCCATTGGAAATCCATCGCCAAATCCGCCGCATAGTTAGGGAAGAGGCAGCCAGACTAGGCTAAAGCCCCTCCCAGCCGTAACTCGCGGGGAAGCGAAGATAGATATTCCCTCAGAGAAGCCTCATAATTGCCGGTCAGGTTGCTATGAAGCGGAGTAATAGAGATTTTCCCCGTCTCTATTGCCCCAATATCTGTCCCCTGTTCTATTGTCCAGTGGGGATTACCACGCACAACCCAATAGTATTCCCTTTTGCCATCGTATCCCGGTTTAATCAAATCAGCATAGCTCCTCTGCCCTAACCTGGTGAACTCAATCCCTTCGATCTTCTCCACAGGCAAGTTGGGCAGGTTTATGTTGAGCAGGATGCCCTGGGGGAAAGAGCCGGCCATGATTTTACTGGCTAATAACCCACCCAGCTTGGCCGCCACATCGAAATGCACATTCTCCCATGAAGCCACTGACAAGGCAATAGAAGGAAGTTTATGGAAATAACCCTGGAAAGCTGCCCCCACTGTTCCGGAAAGAAGTACATCATCTCCCAAATTAGCCCCCTCATTGATACCGGAGAAAATCAAGTTCACTTTATTTTCGGCTAACATCCCCAGGGCTAGAATAACACTATCAGCCGGGGTGCCTTCCACAGAATATGCCTTTATCTTTGGTATCAGCGGTTTTACCGGTCTAACTCTTAAGGGTTGATGAAGCGTAACCGCAGTGCCAATGCCACTTTGCTCCCGGTCTGGAGCTACTACGATTACCTGCCCTACCTTTTGTAATTCTTCAACCAGCATCCATAGCCCGGGGGCATATATACCATCATCGTTAGTAACTAATATCCCCAAGTCCATCTTCCCTAAGCAACATCCTTTGAGTATATCACTTTATCACCGTGGAGTCGACTTGATGTTACTTCCGAGGGTAATCGCCAACATTCAGCCTTGAAAACTAACTGGGGCCAAGGTATAATCTATCTTTGTCATGAAACAGATTTGGGCCCCGTGGAGGATGGAATATATACTGAAGGAGAAACCAACTGGCTGTATTCTGTGTGACAAACCAAAGGAAAATAGGGATAGATCGAATTATATCCTCTACAGAGGTCAGTGGAATTTCATAATTCTTAACAGCTACCCGTATAATCCGGGACATTTGATGGTGGCACCATATAGGCATGTAGGCTCCTTGGAGGAGCTAAGCGAGCAGGAACTAGCGGAGCACTTTGATATAATAAAGAAGGCGAATAAAGTACTCACTGAGGCGTTCCATCCCCATGGCTTCAATATCGGAATAAATATTGGCAAGGCAGCAGGAGCCGGGATAGACGGGCATATTCACACTCATATCGTCCCCCGCTGGGAGGGTGATACAAATTTCATGCCAGTTGTATCGGATGTTAGGATATTGCCGCAGTCCTTGGCCTCAACCTATGAAAAGCTGACCGACAAGGTGAACCTGTTTTTCTCTGGCTAATCCGATTTATTTCCTATACTTCCATCTTGTCCCTTGAGAAGCATCCTCGAGGGCTATGTTTAACTGTCCTAGAGCAGTGCGGATCTTATCAGCAAGCTGGAACTGCTTATTCCTTCTCAGCTCATTGCGGACTGAAATTAATAATTCGATAAACGGCTCGGCCTCAAGATGGGCCTCTTCTTCCCCTAATCTCAAGCCCAGGATATTAGCCAGCCCCAAAAGCATTTGCTGAGCTTGATCGACCATGAAACCTTCATCCCGGGCTCGGTTGATCTCCCTGGCTAGGTCAAATAAGGCGGCAATAGCCTGAGGGGTGTTGAGGTCATCTTCCATAGCCTCGATAAATCTTCGCTGAAAAGGGACAACCTCAACCAGCTCCACCCCATTCCCTCCTCCTCCCCAAGCTGCTTGGCGCAGCCTCTCCACCCCTCTCTCCATGGCTTCCAACGCCTGTTCACTAAAGGTGAGCGGACTACGATAATGAGAGCTTAGCACAAATAGCCGGATAGCATCAGCGCTGAAGCGCCCCAGCGCTTGCTTAATGGTGATAAGATTGCCCGAAGACTTGCTGAGCTTCTCCTCGCCCCAGTGCAGCAAACCATTATGCAACCAATACTTGGCGAAGGGGACAACACCGCTAAAGCACTCCGATTGGGCAATCTCATTCTCATGGTGGGGGAAGATAAGATCCTGCCCACCACCATGGATGTCCAAACTCTCCCCCAAGTATTTTAGTGCCATGGTACTGCATTCAATATGCCAACCAGGTCTGCCTTTCCCCCACGGGCTTCCCCAACAGGGCTCGCCTTCCTTTGCCGCCTTCCACAGGGCAAAATCTAACTGGTGCTCCTTCTCACTTCCACCTTCCGTTGAAGGTATCAGATCAGCTAGACTCCGATGGGAGAGTTTTCCATAATCGGGATCGCTGTTCACTCGGAAATAAACTCCATCTTTGCTAGCGTAGGCATACCCTTTGTCTACCAGCCCCTGAATCACCTTTAACATGTCAGGGATTTCTTCGCTGGCCTTAGGGTATATATCAACTCGGTTGATATTTAAAGCATCCATATCAGCAAAATACTGATTTATAAACCTTTCGGTAAGCTCTGTAGTAGAAATCCCCATCTTTTGAGCACGAGCAATGATCTTATCATCAATATCGGTGAAGTTTTGCACATAGCTTACTCGAAAGCCACGAAATTCAAGATAGCGACGCAGCACATCGAAAATAATATAGCTCATGGCATGACCGAGATGGCACTCGTCATAAGGAGTAACCCCACAGACATACATTTTAACCGTATCCCCCTGAGGGATAAATTCCTCCTTTTGTCTTGTGAGGGTGTTAAATAACTTCACTACTCTCTCCGCTCAATTAGAGCTACTGCTTCAGAGGCAATCCCCTCTTCTCGGCCAATAGAGCCCAACTTATCTACGGAGCTGGCCTTTACTCCGATAAGGCTCGGATCGAGACCTAAGGTCTCGCCAATCTTAGCCCTCATTTTATCAATATAGGGTAAAAGCCTGGGCTGCTCGGCAATAATGGTAGCATCGATGTTAGTGATTTGCCAACCATGCTTATCGAGCATGACTTTAACCCGCTGGAGGAGGTCAATACTCGAGGCATCTTTGTACTTGGGGTCTCCGTAAGGGAAGTGAGTGCCGATGTCACCTAGAGCGGCAGCACCGAGAAGAGCATTAATGATGGCATGGAGTAAAACATCGGCATCGCTCCATCCCTCAAGTCCGAGCTGGTAGGCAATTTCAACCCCGCCGAGTATCAGCTTGCGTCCCGGAGTGAGCCGATGGGCATTGTGGCCAATTCCAACGCGAATCAAAGTCCCACCTTTCTTTGCCTTAAGATAGTTTCCACCAAGGCTAGCTCTTGCCCAGTGGTCACCTTGATATTCTCATAAGAACCCGGATAAGCTTTGACTTTGCATCCCAGTGACTCTACTAGAGCAGCATCATCAGTTAGCTTTGCTTTAGCCTGGTGATGGGCTTCACTTATTATATCAAATCGGAATACTTGAGGGGTTTGCGCCAAGTACAGGCTATCACGCTGGAGCGTCTGGAGAACCATTCCATCACTCCCTACTACTTTGATAGTATCTGTTGCCGGGACTGCGGCGCAGGCTGCCCCTGATACCTTTGCTTCTTTAAGCCCTCGCTCAATCAGCCTCACGGTGAGGCAAGGGCGTGCCCCGTCATGGACTACCACCCACTCGCAGCCCACCAGATACTTTAACCCCTCGGCAACTGAGTCTTGGCGAAACTCTCCCCCAAGGCATATATTTTTTATCTTTAAATACCCTCCTCGAGCTACTAACTTTTGCCCGGGCACCAAATTCCTTTTACTCAGTACTATGACTATCCTGCTAACTGCGGGGCTAGCTTCAAAGACATCCAGCACATAGCTGAGCAGAGGCCTGCCATCTACGGGAGCGAAGAGCTTGTCTACTCCACCCATGCGATGAGAGATGCCGGCAGCCACAATAATGGCCCCCACCTCTGAAGGCTCTAGCTCTCTATCTCCCATAATTATAGTTAACCGCGAAACTCCTTATAATTCCCCTCCTCTGGCTGGAGGGGATTAAGGGGAAAAGGCCGATAATCCCCTTTTGGAAAAGGGGGGCTAGGGGGATTTGCTTAAAGCTGACGGCTGAATGCTTGCCCTTGTCTTCTAGTTTACCAACAATGTCCCCGAGCTTCAATATGCCGATCGCGTTGTTGCCCACTGAAAATGATTAAAGGTTTCTGGACTCTAAAAGGCGGCGCCGCATTTAGGGCAGGTTTGAGGATGACATACTCGGCACACTGCTTTATAACAGGAGGGGCAATCATGACACTGAGGGCAAAGGCAGTGGAGTTTCTCATCACATAGATATAGCTCCTTCAAGGTGTCGAAACACCTCTCACAGACAGGTGGTTCCAGCTCTTTTAACAATGGGTTCCATGTCAAAAGGAGGTCTTTTTCCTTATCTTTCCGCTTCACCCTGAGAGTGATTACACTAGCCGGCATCATTATCCGCATAGCATTAACAAGGCTCACATTTACTTTTAAGGAATACCGATCTTGCTGATCTTTGATCTTCCTGTTTAATTCCATGTCTATAGCCTTTAGCTTAGAAAGCTCCCTCTCCTTCTCCTCCCCAAGAAGCTCCCTCTCCTTCTCTACCTCTTGCACCTCCTCCTTAAGAGCCCCGTAATACTCCTTCAGTCTTGCCACATCCTTATTAAGGCGTCGGTTCAATCCTCTTTCAAAATCCGCCGCATCCTGCCTTATCTCCCTTGCGGCGATCTTGCAAGCAGCACTATATATCTCCTCCAAAGGCCTCCCTCCCTTCGCTTCCCGTTCCTCAAGGCTCTCTTCATAATAGCTCTTTAGAGCATTTGTCATCTCTTTAGGCGAGGCAAGGGTCATTTCATTTATAACCACTGGAACAATACCTTCCTTTTTCTCCTCAGATATGGCCGAGTACTTGAAGTGAAACACAAGGTACGAGACCAACCTCTGTCCTACTTGCTTCAACCTATATGTGGAGTTAAGGAAAGATAGCTTTCGTGATATGGCTTCGCCCAGTCCTTCCCTTTTAAGATATAAATGAGGGAGGTTGGTCTTACAAAATAGCCCTTTATCCTGGATAAGTTGGGAGATATTGTCGAGTATCTCGGAGCTATATGAGATGAATTCTCCGTCTCCCTCCTTTTGGGGGCCAAAATAGAGGAGCTGGTGCTCACCCATCCCAATCCTAGCGGCGATTTCCTGAGGCACAAGTACCTCAAGATAATCCTTGCCATCTTCCACCAGGCAGCCGCTTACCTCCAGGGCTCCTCTTATCAAGGATTTTAAAGGCTTCCTCTCCATCCTTATATCCCGAAGTCATCGCTAAACAGGATATCATCCCACTCCCTGGTCTCTTCATACCCTCCCTTAGCCCTCAGCATCTCCTCTCCTAACTTATCAAATCCTTGTCTAAGCTCCTCCTCATCCTGGGATTTTACCCATATATCCATCACTATATCTTCGAAACTGGCTTCCCCAGCCAAGTTTCCCAGGATAGCATCCACTTCCCCGATTACCAGCTCAAACATGTTTATCTTCTTGTCCAACACTTCCAGAATATAT
>Ga0209633_10001510_pt1 | contig 23765 bp, 23 predicted proteins | sample Cruoilmetagenom1_FD_187290 | JGI IMG/M metagenome (GOLD analysis project Ga0209633, IMG submission 187290) | Oil polluted marine microbial communities from Coal Oil Point, Santa Barbara, California, USA - Sample 1 (SPAdes) (version 2) | ecosystem: Environmental > Aquatic > Marine > Oil seeps ...
ATGCCAACTGTGATTCAAAGTCTTTTCCATGCATTCTCGCACTAGTAGCAAAGGTTTTGAGAAATTCTTTGAATCACAGTTGGCATGGGACGAGGGGATGGCTTTCGCCGCCGCCAAGTATTTGAAAAAGAACCCTTCGCAACAGATGGTTATTATTGCCGGTGGCGGTCATATTATTAAGCGCGAAGGTATTCCAGATCGTCTTGAAAGACAAATTCAAGCTAAGCCTGCTGTAGTTCTAAATAGCTTGAATGGAATTCCTGATTCTGGACATGGGGATTATTTACTGTTCTCGCCTGAGGCAAAACTAGCACCTGCGGGTAAGATTGGTATTTCCATGGACGATACGCCTAAAGGAGTGGTGATAGCTTCGGTATTGCATCACGGTGCGGGGTCTAAGGCGAAACTCTTAAAAGGTGATTTGATTAAAAAAATCGGTAGCACGGTTATTAAAAATACCACTGACGTAATGCTTTGGGCTTTAGATAAAAAGCCAGGACATGCAACAACTATCGAGACTAGCAGAAACTCACAGTTTAAAACTTCCAAGCTTATTTTGGGGAAAAAGAAGCCATTTAGTATGTTTGGAAAAAAATCTATTCATGGTAAAAAATAGCTTTTAGGGCATACAGCCTTTAATGGCACCCCCCCGGGTTTTTAGCATCAGCGTTTTGTCGTTTGCTGAGGTTTCCAGCTATCTGCATTCGCCAGTTGCCAGTCGCGTTTCCACTTTTTCGGTATAGACTTTAAATCAAGCAGACAGCCTTGTTGCAATGTTTCATAAATATCAGCATAGTTTTGAACCTCAACACCATTGATACGGCGGTTAATATGCCAGGGTTCTATTTCCTCAGTGCTTTTAAGTCCAGCCACTTCAAGTAATTCAACCAGATGATGAATCATGGAGCGGTGGTAATTGGAAACGCGTTCACCTTTGTCAGTCACATCTAAAGATTGATAGCGTTTGGGATTTTGCGTGGCGACGCCTGTTGGACATTTATCAGTATTGCAATGGCGTGATTGGATGCAGCCCAACGCAAACATCATGCCGCGCGCTGAATTGATGGTATCAGCGCCCAGTGCCATAATGCGTATCATGTGAAAAGCAGAGATAACTTTCCCCGCCGCAATAATTCTTATTTTATTGCGTACTCCTGATCCAATTAGGGCATTATTAACAAAGGTAACGGCATCCCATAATGGTGTTCCAACGGAGTTGGTGAGCTCCACGGGGGCTGCTCCTGTTCCACCTTCAGAGCCATCAACAGTGATAAAGTCGGGCGTGATACCTGTTTCTATCATGGCTTTACAAATAGATAAAAATTCTACTTTGTAACCAATACACAATTTAAAACCAACGGGCTTTCCCCTTGATAACTCACGCAGTTGAGAGACGAACTCTAATAAGCCTCTGGGTGATGAAAAGGATGTGTGTGCAGGAGGTGAGACAACATCTTTGCCAATCTCGACACCACGAATATCTGCAATTTCTTGAGTCACTTTTGCGCCCGGTAAAATTCCGCCGTGTCCGGGTTTTGCACCTTGTGATAGCTTTATTTCAATCATTTTAACTGAATCATTAGCGGCACTTTTAATGAATTTTTCTTCACTAAAGCCACCGGATGAGGAACGACAACCAAAATATCCAGTACCTATTTGCCAGATCAAATCGCCACCGTGTTTTAAATGAAAGGGGCTGATGCCACCTTCTCCCGTATTATGTGCAAAGCCGTTAAGTTTGGCGCCTTTATTAAGCGCCATGATCGCTGTTTTACTTAATGCGCCATAGCTCATCGCAGAAATATTTAAAGGTGAAGCAGCATAGGGTTGACTGCATTTTCCTTCGCCAAAAATAATACGCGGGTTTTTATCGTGAATTTCTGTTGGCGCTAATGAATGATTAACCCATTCTGCTCCAGAACGGTAAACATCAAATACAGTTCCAAAGGGTCGAGTATCTCTGACTCCCTTTGCTCTTTGATATACCAGTGTTCTGAATTCACGGCTGATTGGCATGCCGTTGGTGTCCGTTTCAATAAAATACTGTTGAATCTCAGGACGTACATGTTCAAGTAAATAACGGAAATGTCCTATAACGGGATAGAGTCGTAGTAAGGTTTTCTTGCGTTGCCGGATGTCAAAGATACCAAGCACAATTAATGGAACGATGAGAAAAAATATCCATAGAGCAGGCGTCCAATAAATGGATAACGCTAGGACCAAAATGGATAAACCAATAGATATTGTATAAAAGCCTTGGCGAACAGTCATAATCTGGGATTCTAAGTTAGTAGTGTATTTACAATTACGCTATGTATGATGCTATCGATGCACTTTTTCATATGCGTTAATACTATCTTAGTAGATATGCTGAAACTTATTTAAAGATTAAAGCTGATGACAAAAAGTGGGGGGGTGCCTTAGAGGCTGTGAAAGTATTCGTGGAACTCATAAAAATAGTTAAAATTGCACAGATTTCGCTTAAAAACTCAGCAAATAGCGCACTATTCGCTTCTTTTTTGTACAAAATATGAACAATTTTTCCATATTTTTCTTTCGTCCCAGAATACTTTCACAGCCTCTTAGCTATTAGATCTCATCTTTAGCTGCTTTTACTCTTGCTAAAACCTGTTCAGGTGCTGTTCCACCGAGGTGGTTTCTTGCGGCCACTGAGCCTTCTAGTGTTAACACTTCAAAGACATCTTCACTGATTACTTCTGAGAATTTTTGTAGTTCTTCTAGACTCATCTCGCTTAAGTCTTTGCTTGTCTCTACGCCATAGGCTACTGCATTGCCGACCACTTCATGTGCGTCACGAAAGGGCATGTCTTTGCCAACCAGATAATCTGCCAAATCTGTTGCTGTAGAAAACCCCTGCATAGCAGCGGCTCGCATTTTCTCTTTATTAGTTTGGATATGTGGCATCATATCGGCAAAAGCACGCAGGCTTCCGAGTAAAGTATCAACTGTATCAAAGAGGGGCTCTTTATCTTCCTGATTGTCTTTATTATAAGCCAGTGGCTGACTTTTCATTAAGGTTAGCAGCGATATCAGGTCACCATAAACCCTGCCTGTTTTGCCACGAATTAATTCAGGTACGTCAGGGTTTTTCTTTTGTGGCATTATAGAGGAACCTGTGCAAAAGCGATCTGGTAGTTCAATAAAATTAAACTGGGCTGACGTCCACAGTACCAATTCTTCTGAGAAGCGAGATAGATGCATCATGATTAGTGATGCTGCGGAAACAAATTCAATCGCAAAGTCACGGTCACTGACACCATCCAGTGAGTTATTACACGGTTTCTCAAAATCGAGCAATGCAGCGGTGTAGTCTCTATCGATAGGATAAGGGGTGCCAGCTAGTGCAGCTGATCCAAGTGGCATAATATTGACTCGCTTCCTACAGTCTTGTAAGCGCCCATTATCTCTGACTAACATTTCATACCACGCGAGCATGTGGTGTCCAAAGGTAATCGGTTGTGCAACTTGCAAATGAGTGAATCCTGGCAGGATGGTTTCTACTTCACGTTCTGCGACATCAAGTAAACCAGCTTGAAGTCTATTCAATTCAAATGAGATAAAATCGATTTGTTCACGTAGCCAAAGACGTATGTCAGTGGCGATCTGGTCATTTCTGGAACGCCCCGTGTGTAACTTTTTTCCTGTAATCCCAATCTTGTCAGTCAGGCGCGCTTCGATATTCATATGAATATCTTCTAGTTGAATAGACCACTCTAAGTTACCTGCTTCGATATCATCCTGAATTTCATCCAGCCCTTGATGAATATCCTGCATTTCCTCTGTTGTTAGTATGCCAACTTTATTGAGCATCTGGGCGTGTGCTTTGGAGCCAGCAATATCATGTTTATATAAACGCTGGTCAAACTGGATTGATGCGGTAAATGCTTCAACAAAAGCATCCGTAGATTCACTAAAGCGCCCCCCCCAAAGTTTGGTTTTTTCTTCAATCGGAGCAGGTTTTTGGGAATAGTTAGGATTTTTATTGCTATCAGGCATGTTTGTTCAGTTTCCAGTCAGTAAGGTTTGCTTACAATGTGATGAACGCTGTAAAAAAAGCGACGAAAATTAATAAAAATAAGATAACCGTAGCATTTTGCCACGGTAATTAAATAATTAGCAATGATTAACTAGATGTCAAGACATCAATTAATCAGGCTGTTTTAGTAAAGTCGATAATAATAAATGAAAATAACCGCCACTAAAAACTCAATTGGTTTTTTACCAGAACTTTGCACACCTCAGGCAGTGCTTCGAGTGATGGTGGGCGCTGAAGTTATAGCATTAGTGTTGGCATTAACAAGTGCCTCTCCAACGTACCAGGCATCTTTTCTTCGATTTGGTTTAACCTCATTATTTGTTCAATGGGTGGCATTATGCTCCACCTTGGCAATATGTGTCTTTTCTAAAAAAATAAAACCTTTTAGCGTTGTAAAAATTGCAGTAGTCGTCAGTGCAATTGTTCTTGTTTTTACCGCAGGCGCTTCAATTCTGGCCATAATGGCAGATAGTTATCAAAAAGTAGGTGTTATTTATTTTTGGGATACACCGTTTATTTTAAGAAATATCTTTGTGGCGCTAGTTATTAGTTTACTGGCACTGCATTACTTTTATGTACATAGCCAAAGATCTGAATTTTTGCGTGCTGATTCTAGTGCGCAATATGATGCACTGCAATCACGCATGCGTCCCCACTTCCTTTTCAATAGTTTAAATACCATCGCCCAACTAATTCATGTGAACCAAGATAAGGCAGAAGATGCGCTCTTGGATTTAGCGGATATTTTTCGCTCCACACTGGATACGCGCAACCGCATATCACTGGGCGAAGAATTAGATGTAACACTTCGATACTTGCGTATGGAAGGGTTAAGACTTGGCAAGCGCCGTTTAAATATCGTGTGGGATATGGACAAACAAACACTGCCATTTAATATGGAAATTCCGCCGCTATTACTCCAGCCTTTAGTAGAAAATGCTATCTATCACGGCATTCAACCTTGCCAAGATGGCGGGACACTGGGCATCAGTTTATATGATGCAGGTGAAAGACTGGATGTTGTAGTAACCAATCCTGTTCCACCACAAGGAACAACTTCACATTCTAAGGGTAATCACATTGCCCAAGAAAATTTAAAAAACCGTTTGAGACTCGCCTATGGTGATCGCGCTAATCTAAAAATAAGTAAAAGCGATCATCAGTACCGTGTCTCATTTTCAATACCTAAGGAGCCATAAAAATGACAATGAATATCCTAGTCGTTGACGATGAAGAATTAGCACGACAACGCATACACAGCTTACTTCAGGATAATTCTGAATATAAAATTTGTGCCGAAGCTGAAAACGGAGCTGAAGCACTGATGATGGTAGAGCGCTATCAACCAGATTTGATTTTGCTAGATATTTCTATGCCTGTGATGGATGGCTTAGAAGTAGCAAAACATCTCGCAGGGATGCCAAATCCACCAGCCGTAATTTTCACTACTGCGTACGGGGAGTATGCATTAGAAGCCTTTTCAACCAAAGCAACAGGGTACCTCATGAAGCCAATAAGACAAGAACAACTATTAAAAAGTCTACAACAAGCTCGTTCACTTAACCGTGCACAACGATCAAAAGTATTAGATGATACTGAGTTAGAAGGTACATCTCGTAAACATATCTGTGCAAGAATGCGCGGTAATCTGGAATTAATTCCAATTGAAGATGTGTACTATTTCCAAGCTGATCAGAAGTATGTAACTGTACGTCACAGATCTGGTGAAGTAATCATTGAAGAGTCATTGAAGTCTCTTGAAACTGATTTATCTGATCGTTTTATTCGTATACACCGTAATGCATTAGTTGCTAAAAGCCGTATCACTGGTTTGGCAAAAAACAATATTGGTCGTGTACAGGTTAAAATTGAAAAGATTGATGACCAACTTGAAGTTAGTCGTCGTCATGTTGCAGAGATACGCCGTTTCGTAAGAAACCGCTAATTTAGCGAGCTTCCCGTTTCTGCTTTTATAGAAACGGTGAACTCGATTATGTCGCTGTTGTTTAGCGACGTGTTCGCTTTACCACTGCATTTGTTCAATAGCCGCGTTAGAAGTGCTCACTTATGATTATAAGCTCCACGCTTCTGCCTTGTCCTTAAGCCAACTAGACGGCAATCTGAACAGTTAAGAACAACTACTTAGTAACTTTAAAGCCCAATTTATTTGGGCTTTTTTTTGACTGTAGATTGCTGATGCTAAAAAGTGGGGGGGGGTGCCAATACTATTTCTTATGGTGTTTTGGATGGTGGCATTGTTTCTTTGCCATGAATCACTCTGCTTTCCTCGTATATTTATTTATGGCAACGAGTCACTTTTCTGTCAACAGCTACAGAAAAGTAACCAAAAGAAAGCCGCCCCGCCAAAGCACCCTACGGGTTCACTGCGCTCCTCAGAAATAATGGGTTAGAAGGGAACTCGCTCGTACCTCGCTCAAACAACCTTCATCCTGATCCATTATTTCCTGCGGTGCTCGTTGCTTTGGAAGGGTTATTGGCACCCCCCCTAGTTTTTAGCATCAGCGAAATAGAACCACGTATTTAATAGTAAATAACCGTTTGTCGAGTCTAAATCAATCACTTACAAGCGTGACGAGCGGTTGATTTTGGCTTATGAGCGTTTGGTTGTCCTCAGTTTTTATTTTTTTGCCTGTAGATTGCTGATACTAAAAACTGGGGGGGGCCATGCAATCCGTGATCCCAAAAACTAAGGAGGTTTTGAGGATTAAAGATTGAATGTTCATAGTTTTGTAAATTCGACAAATGTTAAAGCAGGTATATTCAAACTTCGTCATGCCGGCGTAGGCCGGTATCCATATTAAAACCCGTGCCAGTTCATAAATAGATTGCGGTCTGCACCGCAATGACGGACTGTTCATTTTATATGGCAGCCCTCCCACTTTTTAGTATCAGAAGAAGATCATGACGGGGATAAGTGGTCTGATTTTGAGTATTAAAAGTTGGACGTCCAATATTTGCAATTTTTATGAGACCCATAAATACTTTCATAGCCTCCATGGCACCCCCCCTAGTTTTTAGTATCAGCGGGGGGCTGCAATTAATGACCGTCTGTCGAGGCTATATCAATGACTTATAAGCGCGACCAACGGCTGATTACGGTGTATGAGCGGTTGGTTGCTGAGATGGACACCTCACAAGGCTTCAACGAGCCATAATAGAGGTTCTATTAACTATTAAATAAGGTATCCATCATGAAAGAATATAAACTAATCAGTATTGATATTGCAAAAAATGTTTTCCAGCTTTGTGCATTTACAGAGATCAATAAAATTGCATTCAACCGAAAAGTTTCCCGCAAGGCTGTATTAAATATACTAAGAAATATAGCTCCTACAAAGGTTGTTATGGAGGCTTGTTATAGTTCGAATCACTGGGGACGAGCAATTACGGAGCTTGGGCACAGTGTTAGACTCATTCCTGCCTATCAGGTTAAACCATTTGTGGTCGGCAATAAAAATGATGCTAACGATGCGGTGGCAATTGCTGAAGCTTCACTGCGACCCAAAGCTAATTTTGTTTCGGTAAAAACGATTTCTCAACAAGATATTCAAACCTTATTGCGTGTACGCGAGCAAATACAAAAGGTACGCATTATGGTGAGTAACCAGATTCATGGTTTCTTAGCCGAATACGGTGTGTTATGTGCTAAAGGTCATAAGGCCCTCATGAATACCTTGGCCGAAGCATTGGCACCCGAGTCTAAGCAATTATCCCCTGTGGCAATTGATGTCATTACATCGCAAATGGAGCAGTATCAGCGCCTTAACAAACAGGAAGAAACCATCACCAGGCAATTGATTGAATTATGCAAAGATAACCCGTCGTTTCGCTTCTTACAAACCATACCTGGTATAGGCCCACTGGTTGCAGCGACATTGATTGCCAGTATTGGTGACCCCGCCCATTTTAAAAACGGGCGACAGCTTTCTGCATGGATCGGTCTTACGCCTTTACAATATGCCAGTGGAGAAAAGAGTCGCATGGGCTCGATGAGTAAGCGGGGTAACAAAAGTTTACGAACAATGCTCATTCATGGAGCCAGAAGTATTATCAATTGGGTTAGCAACAAAGAAGACAGACTGAGCTTATGGATCAAAGCATTACAAAAGCGGATGAATCCAGGAAAAGTGATTGTTGCCGTTGCCAATAAGCTGGCACGTATATCATGGGCTGTTATGAGTAATCAGGTCACTTATTCAGCAAGATAATAATCTGTGACCTTCACCTGGCTTATGAAAAAAAGGAAAAATGATACAGAGAGAGAAATACCATGATATGAACAGATCACAACAACAGTAGCTAGCAGTAAAAACGACCATTTTCTAACCCACCTTTCAAAGCGGTAAATGCAGTGTTGATTAAAACGGGTTTTGTCTTTGCAAGAGCCAGAGTAGGACAGGGATCAGAAAAGATCTATTGGTTGCAGTGGTGGCAAAGACATCTTTTATTTCAACAGGGCTCAGCCTCAAAAAGCAGGCGAAGTAAGAAGCCGTATATATGTCTAAGACCGTATTTCTCATACAGCAATAGTGTTTTGAAAGAAGGAGTAAAAACCAATAATAAACAGAATTAAGTAGTTTACAGAGAGTATTTGCATCTCCAATCCCTAAAAAAATTTGGGAGTGGACGGCTGTTTAATGCCCTGAAAAATGTAAACGGGTTGATTTTTAGTCAAAAACAGCTTGATTTTAAAGAGGTGTCCATATATGTCCTTTGTTTTTAAATAGAACGTCTTATTATTAATGAACAACCATTTGTCGAGGCTAAATCAATGAGTTACAAGCGTGACAGCGTTTGATTTTGGCTTATGAGCGTTTAATTGTCCTTTTTTTTGCTTTAATTTGACGGGCAAAAGCAGGGCTTCTCATCGTTCTGTAGTTTTGTTTAAGTTTATCGTATGATTGAGTTTAGTTATGTTAAACCGCCCGACAACTTAAGCGCGCGTTAGGCTAATAAAATTATCAAATAATAATCAGGATATAAATTTCATTATGAATATTGAAGTAGATACGAAAAGAAAATTATTACAATTTTGTATGATTTTGGTATCAGTGTTTTTTTTATCAGCTTGTGAACCCAAAAAAGCTGAATATGAAACCCTTTGGCATGATGATGTAAATGCTGAAATAATCATAACTCTTGCTAAAAACAAGATTAGAGGCTGTGGACATTTTAAATATAAAGCAAATGTAAATTCAAAAGGTGATTATATTGTCTATTGTACTCGTGACAATATAAGCTGGACTGCTTATATTGTTTTTACCTACAGTCAGAAAGTACTTGGTCCTTATTCACCTAGCCCTGAATTTGATTAATAATAAAACTACATTATTACTCTAAAAGGATTAAAAATTTATGTTAGATGCATTTGATTTAGAAATGTCACCAGTATTTGAAGCTTATGGTAAAGCCTGTTATTCAGCGCAAATGCTTGAAAGCACTTTAAGATTTTTACTTGTACTAAATAAATCTTCATCTGAAGGTGAGGAGGAGCTAATAACCAGTGAAGCACTAGGTTCAGTTAAAGAAGAAACAAGTAAACATACTTTAAATAAAATATTCAGACTTGCAAAAGAAAAAGAAAATTTTACTGAAAGAGAAGTTTCTATCCTTATAAAGGCTAATAAAGACCGAAACTATCTAATTCATAATTTTTGGGATGAACAACAGAATATAACTTTAGTTGCAAGCAAAGAGGGGAAAAAAGAACTTATTAAGAAGCTATTAGACTATGCAATAAGTTTAAGAAAAGCAGATAAAATCACTGTCTCTTTAGTGGATAGGTATTTAAATGAACATGGTTTTTCAACAGAATTATTAAAAGAAATATCGCCAGAAATTTTAAAACAGAATATTAAAAAACCATAAATTAAAAATACTAACTTTTGTTATTTAAAGAATAATTGGCCTAGATTATCGGTGAAAATGAAAAAAGCCTAACGAATAAGGTTAGATCGTGATTCGAGAACCACAAAAAAAGGACAACCAAACGCTCATAAGTTATTAATTTAGTATTCCGCTGATACTAAAAACTAGGGGGGGTGCCAATTGACTTTTTTTAGTTATTTTGCCACTACTTCCGTGTCAGATTTTTTTAAGCTCTTTACCAACTTATCAATTTCAATATCCAGATAGGCGCTAAATAACTCAACAGTGTTTATTCCTATCATGTTTTCAATTTTCTGATTTCCCTGAAAATCCAAAAAAACCAGTGTTGGGGTTAAAGCTGCATCGTATCGACCAGAAATATCAGAAGGTTCTACTATTGCACCTGAAAAGTCTTTTACATCTCTTGCTTCGTCAATTTGTAGTTTTCTTAATACAACTCTGCTGTCATATTCGCCGCTTTTGACCATTGGCGATAAAATTTCATTTTCCATTAAGGCGCAATAAGGACAATGCTCGGCATGTAGCATTAAAACTAGACCGAGTGATTTCTGCTTCATTTCGAGGCCTAGTTTTTGGAAGTCACTCTCTTCAATAAGCGCAGAGTCTTCAGTCAGTAAATCATCATCATCTGAAGAATCAACGTCTGATGCGTATGAGGTGCTGATTAATAGAATAAAAATTAGGCTACTTATAAAAAATTTCATACTTCATTTTGCCTCTAAGCGGTATTTAACGTAAAGTTCCACGATTACTATAGCATGAGACCTTTGTCTAGGCACAAGGCCTCAATATTCTCCAAATCTTTAAAAAGACGCAAATATTTATGTTAGACACCATACGCATAGCAACACGAAAAAGTCCTCTTGCTCTTTGGCAGGCGGAAGAAGTTAGCCGACAGTTGAAGAAATTTCATCCTGGTCTTGAGGTTGAGTTGGTTACAATGACAACACAGGGCGATAAGATTCTGGATACGCCGCTGGCAAAAATTGGTGGTAAAGGACTGTTCGTTAAAGAGCTGGAAACGGGAATGCTAGAGGGTGATGCTGATATAGCGGTTCATTCTATGAAGGATGTACCTATGCTATTGCCTGAAGGCTTGCATTTAGCGGTGATTATGGAGCGCGAAGATCCCACTGATGCTTTTGTCTCAAATACAATATCCAATATTGCTGATTTACCATTGAATGCAAAAGTTGGCACTTGTAGTCTAAGACGCCAGACTCAGCTTAAGGAAGCCAGACCAGATGTTGAGATTCTCGATTTAAGAGGTAATGTAAATACACGCCTCGGCAAACTGGATAATGGTGATTATGATGCGATAATTTTAGCTTCAGCAGGTTTAATACGCTTAGGCTTTGAAGATAGAATTGCGCATAGTATTTCAACGGATATTAGCTTGCCTGCAATTGGCCAGGGAGCAGTAGGCATTGAGTGTCGTAGCAATGATGAAGAGATAAATGCCTTGCTTGCACCGCTACATCATAAAAAAACAGCAATATGTGTAAATGCAGAGCGGGCTTTAAATGCAAGATTAAACGGTGGCTGTCAGGTTCCTATTGGTGGTTATGCAGAACTTGAAGGTGATGAGGTTCGACTGCGTGGATTAATAGGATTCCCAGATGGTTCTAAGTTATTCCGTAGTGAAAAAAGAAGCACTCATGCCGAAGCCGAAGCGCTAGGTGTTGAAATTGCAGAAGACCTATTATCACAAGGCGGTGGCGAGGTCTTAAAATACTTGGGTATTGAACATTAAACCCTCCCTTAAAGGCAAATGGATTGTAATAACCAGACCAACTCATCAGACGGCTAATTTATCAAACAGGCTTGAGGCGGAAGGTGCTTTTGTACTGTCTTTTCCTCTTTTGGAAATAAATCCACCAAAAAATTTGCAGCAGGTGCAGCAACAACTTCAAAAATTAGCTGATTTTGATCTAGCCATTTTCGTTAGTACCAATGCCGTAGAACATGCTTTGAAATATGTGAATGCTGGAGTTTTTAATTCAATCAAGGTTGCTACTACTGGAAAGAAAACAGCTTCCCTGTTGGAAAGCCATGGTATCAAGGTTGATTACTGCCCGGAAAAAATATTTAACAGCGAAGCGTTATTAGCAATATCCGGTATGAAGGAATTCTGTATAGGCAAGAAGGTTGCCATTATTCGTGGTGAAAACGGTAGAGATTATTTACGGGATTCTTTGCTTCGAGCCGGCTCAGATACGGATTATTTTGATGTCTACCAAAGAAATTGTCCGCAATACAATCTTGATACAATAAAACAACATTGGCTTGATCAGAAACTTGATATAATTCTATTAAGTAGCGGAACCAGTGTTAACAATTTCTTTCGTTTGGCAAACAATGAAAAATGGATTGATGAACTGACATTGCTGCTAGGCAGCGAGCGTATACGAAACAAGATTCCAAAAGGTTTTCAGGGTAAAATACTGGTAGCTGAAGACCCGAATGATGAAACAATCTATCAAAAATTAGCAACAATTTATGGATGACGAGCAACAAAAATTACTCAAAAAATTAAGTCGACGCACTCGGTTTACTCAATTTCTAGCTTGGTTGGCATTGTTTTTTACAATCGTCGGCATTGCGGCGGGTTACAAAAACTGGTTGAGAATCCATGACAAAGCAAAGGCGGGTTTAAGAGGCATTGAAGAGATTAGGCTAGAGTTACCCAAATTGGCGCAAAAAAGCCGTGTTGCTGTTCTTGAAAAAGATATCAATGAAAACCTCAAGGAAAGTAAAACACACCTTGATAGCGCCATGCACGAATTACGCAATATTCAAGATAGCACCCAGCATATTGCCGAAACGGTTTATGTACAGGTAGAAGCACTCACAAAGCAGCAGGAAGCTGTTGTTAAAATCCAGACACCAAGCATTAAAGATTGGTCACTGGGCGAAGTACATTTTCTACTGCAAACGGCGGTGCAACGTTTTGAGCTAAAGAATGATAAGAAAGGTGCAATAGCAGCATTTAAATTAGCCGATACTCTTTTGGTCGAGCGCGGTTCAATCGAATTGCTAACAGTACGCAAACAAATCAGCAAAGATATTGCTGCTGTTAACCAATATGCGATTGCTGATGTTAATGTATTATCCAGAAAAATAGATGACTTATTAGGTGAATTAAAGCCGGTTATTTCAGCAGAAGAGCAGGAAAGTAAAAGCATTGAGCTAATTCCTACAAAAAGTGAGTCTTCAGAAAGCACAGTAAATATGGCAAATGAAGATCAGGATAAACCTGCTAAAGAGTCTTTGGTTGCAAGAGTTAAAAAGACTATTAATGATGCCGTGGTTATTCGAAAATTTGAGAAGCCAATGCAGCAAGAAATGGATAGTGTTGCCAAAGAAAGATTGTATCAACTACTTTCACTCAGACTTGAAACATTGCGTATGATGTTGTTACAGGGTGATAATACAAATTATCACCAGCAAATACAGCGTATTAAAGATTTGATTAAAGACTATTATCCTGATGAAAAAAATGTACATTACCAAAAACAGCTGGACTATTTAAATGAGGCTGACCTGTCGCCTGATTTACCTGATATTTCAAAATCTTTAAGCTTATTGGAAGAGGCAATGTCCAAAGAGAACAAAACTAATAACACCAATGAGGAGGGTATAAAATAATGCGCTATTTATTTTTATTCATACTCATTGTTGGCGCTTTTTGGTTAGGAGTCTATGCTGTTGAGCATTCATCTGATGTTATTATTAAGTATCAGTGGAATGATAGCCCGATGAGCATTAGCCTCACCAGTACCACATTGTTAATCACAGCGGTGCTTGGATTAATTGGCTTGTATGTACTTTTTACCCTGTTAAAGTTTTTATTTGGGTTACGAAAACGCTTAAAAAATCGTCGTCAGGCAAAGCTTTCTATCAAAGCTAATCAAGAGCTAACCAAGGGTTTGGTTCACTTTACTGAGGGTCATTGGGAGCAATCTGAAGAAGTTTTGCTAAATACCGTTAAGCATTCAGAAACACCTTTATTAAATTATCTTGCTGCTGCACGTGCAGCCCATATGCAAGAAGCCTATGAGAGAAGAGACTCTTATCTGAAAACAGCCAGCGAGCAGGGTGATGATGCTGGTATCGCCGTGTCTGTATCTCAGGCAGAAATGCAATTTACTAGCAATCAGCTTGAGCAGTCACGAGCAACGTTGATTCGCTTGCTTGAAGCCTCACCTAAGCATCCTTATGCTGTAAAATTATTGGCCAAGGTTTACTATCAGCAACAGGATTGGAGTAATCTTTTTTCTTTACTACCTGATCTGGATAAGCTCTCATTGATTAAGGATCGAGATCGTGAAAAGTATGAAACAACAGCGTTAACCGGAATTTTTCATACTCTCTCTTTTGAAAAAAATATCAGTGAACTCAAATCATTATGGAGAAAGCTACCTGCTGATATCCGTAGTAAGCCACAGGCGATTCTTTTATATTGTCAGGCACTGGGTGAATCCGGAGATAAAAGTGGCAGCCTTAAGTTATTAGTTAACCATTTAAATAAAGAATGGGATGAGCAGTTAGTTGAGCACTATGGTTTGATAGAACATGAAAACCTTGGGGCAGCAATAAAGCAGGGGGAGAAATGGCTGTTAAATAATGAAAAAAGCCCCATGCTACTGTTAGCTTTAGCACGCTTGAATCGAAAATATCAGCTATGGGGAAAGAGCAAAGCGTTTTATAACGCGAGCCTTAATTTCTCACCGTCTGCTGCTGTGTATCTTGAGTTGGCAAAACTTTTAGAAGAGTTGGAAGAGTATGAGAATTCACAGGTCTGTTACAAGCAGGGTTTGCAATATAGCATCCTGAAAAAGGGTGAAGTTCTCAGTCTAAAATCAGTAAGAAAAGTTGATCCTTCTCTGGCTATTGTTCCTGACGCTGTTGAGGATATCTACTCTATTTGATTGATTATTAATTAATCAGAGGTTTCTTAATCAAAAAGTAAAACCAGACTTTTCAGTAATGCCAACCAAGGGTTTTAGTTCTGTTTCAAATAGAGTGATTCGGATGAACTCATCATCTTGACGTACAACTTTCATGGCATGCGCCATATGTTTGCTACCTACGACTATAAATAATCTTCCATCTGGTTTTAGCAGTTGCTCAAAAAGGGGTAAATATTCAGGAATCGAGCCAGTTACCGCAATAGCGTCATACTTTTTTCGAGCATCCAGAGAAGATAATGCGTCTTTACTTTCAAGCGTGAAATTGGAAATATTTGCCTGTGCGAGTCTTGCCTTTGCCACCTCTAAAAAATCATCATAGATATCGATGCTGTGAACGCTCGCTGCCATATTTGCCATACAAGCCGTTACATAACCACTTCCCGTACCTACTTCAAGGCATTCATCATCAATCGTGATTTCGAGTTCTTGTAACATGCGCCCCTCGACTCGGGGAAACATCATGGATTCGTTATGATCCATAGGTATTTCAATATCAGCGTAGGCAAGAGCGGCTAGAGAATCTGGAACAAAAATATCACGGGGGATGCTGCCCATCGTTTGAAGAACAGTGTCATCAAGCACAGACCAAGGGCGAATTTGTTGCTCAATCATATTGAAACGGGCTTGTTCAAAGTTCATGGGAACATCCTGAAAAAATTAATCTTGGTTTAATATACTAGCAAGTATGTTATTTGCAAGCACAAAAAAAGCCCAGTGAATTAAACTCTCTTTTCTATCTGAGGTTTGAGTAAACCTAGTACACTGTCTACATTATATTGACGGACTCAGCGCTTCTGTATTGTTTCACATCAAGGCGCAGTGTGCAGGCAATGGCAGCGTCCTTGTCAAACACTGCAACGAAGAGGTGGGGCACACAGAATCGCCCAAAGGGTTGTCCTGTCTGCATCCATGGCGTTGTTGTACTCCTTGTGAAGGGAGCAACCATTCCCTGCGTAGCACGCCTAGCCATGAATACAGACAGGACAACTGAGTCCGTCAATATAATGTAGACAGTGTACTAATTATTGCGCTTATCTTTTTTTTGTTTTAATTGTGTAAGCAAACGCTGCATTTCTCGTAACTCATTTGCGTTGGCACCTGGAGATTTTATAGCCTGGCGTAACTGTATTCTTGCAGATTTGTAATTACCGGTTCGGATGTTCTTCTCTGCTGCTGCACGAAAGCCTGAAAACCTTGAGCCAGAAAGACGGGCTACTTCTTGTTTTACTTCAAATAATTCTAGGCTACTTTGCTCTGAAATTGTTATTTCATTCAGAATTCTGGCAGCCTCATGTACCTGTCCCAGTGAAATATATGCCTGTGCAAGTGGCATCGACAACGCTTCATCAGCAGGATAAATCCTGAGAAGTGGCGTTAGTACTTTTATGGTTTTTTGGTACTGGCGCTGTTTGTTAAAGAGTTGTGCGATGAGTATTGCTTCTGAGATATTATTAGTTTTATGTCCCAGTGTTTTAATGGCAGCAGGATAATTTCTGCGTTGTTTTTGCTGGAATGAACTTGAGTATTTTTTAATTGCATGAGGAATTGAATCGGGGCGAGAAATTCTTGAATTAGTTAAAGCACGTAGTTTTTCACGCATATACAAGTAGCTGATATTTTCCTTTCCCCGAAAATTACCCATTTTCCGAGCTCTTTCGTTGGTATCACTCACTCGTTTATAGGTAAGAGGGTGATTTTGTAAAAACTCTCTTATTTCTGCATTGCGACTATCATCACTAATCTGCTCAAGCTTTTGTAAAAAGGCTGGCATACCTTTTGGATTAAACCCTGCTCTGGCTAAAATTCGCAAACCAACTCTATCAGCCTCTGCTTCTGCTTCTCTTCCAAATGACATTTGCTTGTGAGCCATAGCTGCCATTGTGGTATTCAATATTGCCTGTCCTGCCTGAGAATCCTGCTTACTTGCCAACACACCTGCAAGCATTGCAGCACCGGATGCCAATTGATTATATTTGGCTTTTTCAAGCATTCTGGGTATATGTCGTTGAGTAAGGTGCGCTATTTCATGCGCGATAACGGCAGCAAGCTCGCTTTCGGTACTAGTGCGTAATATTAAACCAGTATTGATTACAATAACCCCACCAGAGGTAGCAAAAGCATTTACAACTTCATTACGCGAAACCACAAAGTAAAACGGAGTAGAAGAATTTGCCGCTTGAGCCGTTAAACGGTTACCCAATGATCTAATCCAGTTATTAACTTCTGGGTCTTCGACGAGTTGCCCACTGGCACGGAAACGACGCAAAACTTTAAGACCGGGGGATGTTTTATTCGAGCTAGAGGAAAAAGCCGGCGAATTGTTACCAAGATCAGGTAGGTTTAAATCAGGCAGATCTAGATTTAGCTCGGCATGAGTTGAAATTGAGATAAATAACGAACTAACGAAAATAAAAAACTTCTTCATGTTTAATATGATGCCCTTAAAAATAGTTAGTTCACTTAGATCGCATAATATCGCTATTTTATCATATATGGCACCCCCCCGGGTTTTTGGTATCAGCAGAATTAAACTTAAGTGTTATCAATGCATAAGCATTTAGTGCCTTTGCAGGGCTGATACCAAAAACCCGGGGGGGTGCCAAATAATAAAAACAGCCATTTTTTTAGACAAGCTATGGTAGGATTGATCAGATTATAAGCAATATTTAATAATGCTATGACACAGGGCTCTACTCATCGGAAATTACTGCTACCGATTCGCGTCTATTATGAAGATACGGATGCAGGTGGTGTTGTCTATCATTCCAACTATATCAACTATTTTGAACGCGCTCGCACTGAGTTAATGCGCCAGCTAGGATATGAGCTGGATGAGCTGGCAGAAAATGAAAAACTAATATTCGTGGTTCGCACTATTAATTGTGAATATTTACTGCCTGCAAAATTTAATGACGAACTTTTTGTCTCAGCTGAAATCATAGAAACAGGTAAAACCCGTGTCTTCTTTAAACAGGAAGTGATGAAATCACATAAGGGAAAGTGTATTACACTGACAAAAGGAGAGGTTACAGTTGTCAGTGTTGATGCAGATAAATTTAAAGCAAAGCGCATACCAATACAGATTTTGGAAAGCCTCGGAGAAGCATAACGTGTCATTTGATCAAACCATCCTCAAACTAGTTCTTGATGCCAGCCTTATTGTAAAAATTGTAATGGCTATTCTGGTACTTGCATCACTAGCTTCCTGGACATTAATGCTAATCAAAAGAAGCCAGCTGGGTAAAGCTCAAAAGAAACTGGATATTTTTGAAGATCGATTCTGGAGTGGCATCTCGCTGAATAAACTCTATAGTGATCTTGCCAATCGCTCTGACCGTGAAGGCATGGCAGCTATTTTTTTTAATGGTTACCATGAATATGCACGTTTAAATAAAGGTGCAACACCTCGTGCTTTGCCTTTAACGGACACTGCACACAGAGCCATGCGAGTGGCAGAAACACGTGAAGTTGATAAGCTGGAACAGAATCTTTCCTTTCTTGCCACTGTTGGTTCAACCAGCCCATATATTGGATTATTCGGAACCGTCTGGGGAATAATGAATTCATTTATTTCCCTAAGTGAAATGAAGCAGGCGACACTAGCAGTGGTTGCTCCCGGCATTGCAGAAGCTTTGATTGCGACCGCGATTGGATTATTTGCGGCCATTCCAGCTGTTATTGCCTATAACCGTTTTAGCGATAAACTAGACCGGATTGCGGTTCGCTATGAAAACTTTCGGGAAGAGTTCACCACTCTTTTAGAACGCCAGGCGATTCTCAAAAAGGACAAGGTTTCATAATGTCTCGTCGTTACAAAAAACGTCGTCTCATGGCAGAAATGAATGTTGTACCCTATATCGATGTGATGCTTGTGCTGTTAGTCATTTTTATGGTTACTGCACCGATGATGCAGTCTGGGGTGAATGTTAATATGCCTGATGTCGACGCAGAAATGCTGCAAACTGATAATGATCAGCCACCATTATTTATATCAATTAGAGAGAACGGCGAAATCAGCCTTGGTAATTCTGAAGATATTCTTAGTCCAGATGAACTCACCCAGCAAATGCAAAGTCAGGTTGGCGCAAAGGGTAATCGACCTGTCTATATTCGCGCTGATGGTAATGTTATTCACACTTATGTGACTCAGGCAATGGTTGCTGCACAAAAAGCTGGCGCCAAAAAAATTAGCTGGATGACTGAGCCGACCACAGTTGAATAGTCCACGTAGATGATTAAGATACTCCTAAAACATCCTCGAGCAATTTTAGGTGCAGTGATTCTTCATCTGCTAATTATTGCTTTATTTGTATTTAGTTTTGACTGGAATGAAGAGCCTGTAGTAGAGGCAGGAATTCCAATATCAATTGTCACCACTGATTCATTTGAAACGCAGGCGAATAACGCTGCGCCTAAAGAAGAAACAAATAATAAAACAGTGGAAGAGATCAAGAAAAAACAAATTGTAGAGGCAGCTGCAAAAAAGCAGGAACGATTAAAGATTGCAGCTGCATTAAAGCTTAAAAAAGAAACAGAAGCTAAACAACAAAATAAACTGGCAGAAACGAAACTTGCTGAAAAACAAGCGCAACAAAAAGAATTAGAATTAAAGGCATCAGCTAAAAAGAAAGCACAGCTAAAAGCTGCCAAAGAAGCAGCTGAGGAAGAGGCTCGGGAGAAAGCGGAACAAGAGGCTTCTGAAAAAGAAGCACAGGCGAAAGCAGAACAAGAAGCAACCGAAAAAGAAGCAGAGGTAAAAGCAGAAAAAGAAGCCGCCGAGAAAGAAGCACAAGCTAAAGCGGAACAGGAAGCTGCTGATAAAAAAGCAAAGAAGGAAGCAGAGCAGAAAGCCGCTGATAAAAAGGCACAGATTAAAGCAGAAAAAGAAGCTCAGGCAAAAGATGCGTCAGCCGAGGAGAAACGATTAGCTAAAAAGAAAGCAAAAAAAGAGAAAGCCGCCAAGAAGAAAAGAGAGGAAGAGAAAATAAGAAAGAAGGCAGTGAAGAAAAAAGCAGAAAAAGAAGCTAAAGAAAAAGCAGAGAAAGAAGCAGCTGAGGCTAAAGCAGCTAAAAAGAAAGCAGCTAGGAAAAAAGCCGCCAAGGAAGCAGCTGAAAAAGAAGCCAAAGAAACAGCAGAGAAAGAAAAGGCTGAAAAGGAAGCAAAACGAGCCGCAAAGGCAAAAGCTAAGAAAGAAGCTAAAGAAGAAGCCGCAAAAGAGGCGGCAGTAGAAAAAGCTAGAAAGAAAGCCAGAGAAGAAGCTAAAGAAAAGGCAGAAAAAGAAGCAGCAGAAAAGTTAGCCGCTCAAAAAGCGAAATACCAGCGCGCATGGAAAGAAAAACAAGAAAAGGAAAAAGCAGCAAAGGCCGCAGCAGAAGCCAAAAAGAAATCAGATGCCGAAGCAGCGGCTAGAAGAAAGTCTTTAGAGAAACAAAGCCGAGGTGCACTAAATGCATGGGGTGGAAAGGTAAGGAAAAATATTAAACAGCGGTGGCATCGACCTAGCGATAGCTCAGGCAGTAAAGGCCGGGTTGAGTTTTTGGTTTCTGGCAGTGGTTATATTTCAGGTTCTGTGAAGGTTAGCTGCGAGGGAACACCAACATTCTGTGCATCAATAAAAGACGCTGTAAAAAGTTCTGAACCCTTGCCGCCACCACCGAGCAAATATAATTTCAGTAAAAGTGACAGAACAATTGGCTTTAGCTTCAAAATTAATTAGAAATTAATGAACTATTTATATTTAAATGGACTAATACTGTATGATTTTTACCACAAACATTAAAAGCTATATGAGAATAGTTTTAGGATTTTTGTTGCTATCTTCTCTGTTGCTTTCTTTTTCTGGTTTTGCTTTAGAGCTTAGCCTTGAGGAAGAAGATGATAGTATTCCTATTACGATCATGCCGATTTCTGGCAAAGCTGGGGGCATCATTGAGGCTGATCTTAAGCGCAGTGGTCGTTTAAAGATCATTAGCTCATCAAAAATAACAGGTCTTTCTCCCTTTGGTGGCTCAATTGCCGATATCAATAAATATGAAACCATTACTGATTATATTGTGAGGGGAAAGCCAGATATAAATGGTGGACTTCAGCTTGAATTAATTAGTACCTCTGATAAAGCAGTTACCCTTTATAATATTTCAGCAAATGCACATCTTCGTCGTGTAGCGCATAAAGCTGCGGATAAAATCTATGAAAAAATAACTCGAATTAAAGGTGCTTTTGATACGCGCTTAGCCTATGTAACAGTTACTGACAAAGCCAGCGATAACCGTGTATTCAGACTCTATATAGCAGATTCAGATGGTTATAAACCGCAGCAAGTTTTAAGCTCACATTTACCCATTATGTCGCCTGCATGGTCACCAGATGCAAGTAAACTGGCCTATGTTTCCTTTGAGGAAAATAACACCTCCGGTATCTATATCCAAAATATTTTCACAGGTGAAAAACGTAAGATATCGGCTCGTGAGGGTATTAATGGTGCACCATCATGGTCTCCAGATGGAACCAGACTTGCTATGAGTTTATCGGTAAGCGGCAACCCTGAGATTTATGTAATTAATGTTAAAAGTGGTGCGCTTACACAAATTACCCATTCTAGTGCCATTGATACAGAGCCTGTTTGGAATGGCAGTAATATGTTGGTGTTTACTTCAAATCGCGGTGGCACTGCACAACTATACCAAGCTAATGCAGGTGGTGGTTCAGTGAAGCGCATGAGTTTTGATGGACGCTATAATAGTGCGGCTGATATAGCCAATAAGAAAATGGCTTATATCACGGGTACTCGTGGTGCATTTCATGTGGCAATTAAGTCAATCAATGGTTCTGGAAAGGAGATACTCTCAAATGGTAGACTGGATGAATCACCAACGATTTCACCAAATGGAGCTATGGTTGCATACACTACACTGAGAAATGGTGAAAATACTTTAGCAGTAGTCAGTGACAACGCCAGAGCCAGACAATTTTTAACTTCAGCAGCAGGGGATGTAAGAGAGCCTGCCTGGTCACCGTATTTAGATAAATAAAACTTAAGGTCAATAACCAATAGGGGAAGATGATGAATAAATCGATAGCTTTACCATTAATACTATGTGCGCTTACACTGGGTGCCTGTAGTAGCCAAAGGCAGAATGATACTGGCAAAGGCAGCGTTACAAGCAAAATTAATAAGGGTGTAAAAGCGGGAAATAATACTAAAAGTGGCACCGTTGGCAAAGGTGGAGCATCTAGTGTTAATACTTCAGGCTCTGAGGGAGGAAAGTTCAACTATCTTCCTGGTGGGAATAACAAAGCAGGCAATACCAACGATATTACACTGGCGGGTTTAAGTGATCCTGGTAACCTGCTATCACAACGGATTATTTATTTCGATTATGATAAAGCCGCAATCCGCCCTGAATACATGGTCTTAATCAATACACATGCAAAGCTATTGGCAAAATATCCAGACCTTAAAATGAGGCTGGAAGGACATGCTGACGAACGTGGCTCACGTGAGTATAATGTTGCGCTATCAGAATCTCGATCCCAGTCAGTTAAGAGTATTATGGGAGTTCAAGGTGCTAGTGGTGGACAAATTAAAACCATTGGATACGGTGAAGAAGTACCCATTGTAAGCGGGCACTCTAAAAACTCTTGGCAGAAAAACCGCCGTGTTGAGATTAAATACGATAACTATTAATATAAGCTCAAAATGAGGCCTTTGCATAACAATTGTTTTGTAAAGGTCTTTAAGGAAGCTCTGATCAAGCTATATGGACATCTTAATCAACAAGGAAAGCACATGAAAAAGCTAAGCCGCTTTGGACTAATTTTCACTCTGATTGTAGTGTTATCACCTGCTGCTATCGCGGAGGTGAATCCTGAATCAATCATCCAGATTTTTCAAAGACTGGAAAACCTTGAAAAGAAAAGCCGTGAGCTTCATGGCGAAAATGAGGTTTTGCGCCACCAGATTGATAATCTAAAAAAATCCCAAAAACAGGGCTTCCTCAATATAGATAAGCGCATGGAAAACTTATCTACGTCTGTAAAATCAGAAAAAAAACCTGAGTCAGCGGAAGATCAAACAGCTGATAAAAAGGAAGCTAAACCTAAGGCAGCAGAGGAAAAGCCAGCAAACCCTGCCCCAGAAGCCGTTAATCCAACAAAAAAGCCAGAGCAACCTGTCGCTCCTGTTCCACCTAAGCCAATTGTAACCTCAAAAGAGGCAGACCCTAAAAAAACCAGCACCGAAAATAGTAGCAATAATAAGACTGCACCAAAAACAACTAGTCGTGAACCAAGTAGTTATGAAAAAGAAACCTATCAGGCGGCATTTAATAAAATGAATGGCTCACCCAGTGCCGCGACCAGGGCTTTTAGGGAATACATTAAAATGCAACCAAATAGCCCTCTTGCAGCCAATGCACAGTACTGGATTGGTGAAATTATGTACTCTCATAATAATTACAAGGGTGCGGTGGACGAATTTATTAAAGTACTACAGAATTATAAGTACAGCAGTAAAGCCCCTGATGCAGCCATAAAGTTAGGTTACAGTTTTTATGCCTTAAGAAACTGGAAATATGCACGCCGTACTTTTGAAGATGTTTTAAAGTATTTTCCTGAGAACAAGAATGCAGTCATGCTTGCAACTAAGCGTTTGGAAAAGATGAAACAAGCTGGTAATTAATCGCTGATCCTAAAAACTAGGGGGGGTGCCATGAGTACTTTCAAGGCTCTGGATGCTATGACTCTACACTAGTTTGGCTTATAAATTACAAGACTTGCTCTAACATACGGATTATTTGGATAGCGTTGTACCACCTTATCTTGAA
>Ga0209633_10001511_pt1 | contig 23762 bp, 36 predicted proteins | sample Cruoilmetagenom1_FD_187290 | JGI IMG/M metagenome (GOLD analysis project Ga0209633, IMG submission 187290) | Oil polluted marine microbial communities from Coal Oil Point, Santa Barbara, California, USA - Sample 1 (SPAdes) (version 2) | ecosystem: Environmental > Aquatic > Marine > Oil seeps ...
GTGACACCTAGCATGCTCAACCTTTGCTTATTTATATAGAAGACGATGGAACTTACTGAAATCAATACATTAATTGCTGAAGACATGGGTGCCGTTAACCGCTGCATCCAGGAACGTCTCAGTTCCGACGTTGTTCTCATTAACCAGATTGGCCACCATATCGTCAATAGCGGTGGCAAACGGCTCCGCCCGGTACTGCACCTGCTCGGCGCCCGCGCCATGGGCTATGCGGGCCAGCAGCATATCGAACTGGCCGCCATTATCGAATTTATCCATACCGCCACTCTGCTGCACGACGACGTGGTAGATGCCTCGGCACTGCGTCGCGGCCAGGATACCGCCAATAGCCTGTGGGGCAATGAGGCCAGTGTGCTGGTCGGCGATTTTCTCTACTCACGGGCCTTCCAGATGATGGTCACCATCAACAACATGCGGGTCATGGAAATCCTCGCCGATGCCACTAATACCATCGCCGAGGGCGAGGTCCAGCAACTGCTGAATGTGCATGACCCGGATACGACAGAAGCACGCTACTATCAGGTGATTCACAATAAAACCGCCAAGCTGTTTGAATCCGCCACCCAGCTGGCCGCCGTCATCAACCAGCAGGACAGGCAACGGGAACAGGCTATGGCCGCCTACGGCATTCACCTTGGCACGGCCTTCCAACTGGTGGATGATTGCCTGGATTACAGCTCAAGCTCCGAGGAAATCGGTAAGAATGTCGGAGATGACCTGGCCGAGGGTAAACCCACCCTGCCCCTTATCTATAGCATGAAGGTGGGTAACGCTGAGCAGGTTGCCTCCATCAGGCAAGCCATTGAAACCGGTGGCCGTGACAGTATCGATGACGTCCTGGCGACGATTGAAGCGACCGGCGCGATTGAATACACGGCCAAAGCGGCCCAGGCTGAAGCCGACAAGGCCATCAGCTGTCTAGCCGATATTCCCGCTTCAGAATACAAGCAAGCCATGCTGGCACTGGCCAAGTTCTCCGTTGACCGGACTTACTAGAAAATCTCGCGACGACGGACAAGTTTCGGTTAAAATCATGTTTTGTAGTAGTTATCTACGGCGTGTAGCGCAGCCTGGTAGCGCACTTCGTTCGGGACGAAGGGGTCGGAGGTTCGAATCCTCTCACGCCGACCAATTTTTCTGTTAGCCCGATTCTTTCTCGACCACATTCCTGGCAGGCGCTCAACTTTCTCACTTTATTCTGCCACTGGGCGCGTAACCCTCCGTGCAAGCAATCTCATCTTTTACCGTGCTTTTAACACCCGATTACAAAGCACTTGTTAACACTCTTTAACTTATAACGAGGTCACGACGTCATAAGCTGACTGGACAAGGAATGTGCTTATGAAAAACCCGTTACCGTGTGTTGGCTTTGAACTCCAGTATTCCCCGCAACAGCGTGGCTGTGTAGAAAATCTGGCGCATGCGCTACACTCAAAATCCCGTGAATTTACGTTTGATGTGATTCAAAAGGTGGAATCGGGGCAGGAAATGCTAATGCTGTTCTCAAATAAGCAAGGCCCGACCCACCAGCTCCTGGCAGAAGTAAGGGCTGTAGCAAACTGGCAGAGGAGCACTTTCGAATTACGCTGACGACCAATACAAATAACCACGTTGTTATTGATAACTCTGATTTGATCAGTCTGCCGATATCCAAAGGCATATCAACTCCTGTAGAAATGACCTTACACTGCCCGGCATGTAACAGCAAAACGCCTTTTCATTTTATTGCCAACCATGACGGTGACTGGGAACATGGCATCCTGCCAATCTATAATTGCAATTCATGTGGTACGACCCGCGCCATGATAGGTTTAATCAGTTGTAATAATTAATTTTAATTAAAACCAATCATTTATGTGTCAAACAGATCATCACTCAACTCTTTACGCAAACGTTTTTCTTCCAGATAATCTTCCAGTCGTTTACGTGTGGCCAGATCCTTGTTCAAGGGTTGCTTGATATCGATATCTTCTACCGTTTCATCTGACTCTGCATCAGCATCAGCATAAAAATCATCAGAATCATCCTTACTTCTTTTTTCATTCTCTTGCTCAATATCATTTTTGCGCATGGCCATAAATATCTCGCCTCCGTATCCATAGACCGTCTTGGTTATCGACTTATTGAACAAAATACATGAGTATTTTTTATGCCTATGTAAATCCAAAAGGACCAGGCGTCAAGAGAAATTTTTATGTCAAACCCCGCCTCAAATTATTTAAAGCCGGCAAAAAAAAATCCCTGCCGAGGCAGGGATCTATGGAATTCATGCTGAATCCATCTAGAACGGAATGTCGTCATCAAAATCACCCGCCGGGACCATATCAGGTGCATTGTTTGGCTGACTGTTTGTCTGCTTGACAGGTGCCTGCTGTTGAGGAGCTGAAGCCGGAGCCGAATTATAATCACCACCCCCAACGCTGCCACCACGGGAATCGAGCATTTGCAGTTCGTTTCCAACAATCTCGGTGGTATAACGATCCTGCCCCTGATTGTCCTGCCATTTCTTGGTTTGTAGCTTGCCTTCGATATACACCTTGGAACCCTTCTTCAGGTATTCGCCGGCAATCTCGGCCAGACGACGGAACAGGACAACCCGGTGCCATTCCGTTTTTTCCTGTTGCTCTCCGGTATTCTTGTCTTTCCAGGCTTCAGACGTCGCCAGCGCCAGGTTGGCGACCGCTCCACCATTTGGCATATAACGAATTTCCGGGTCACGCCCCAGATTGCCGATTAAGATGACTTTATTTACGCCCCGTGCCATTGATTATCCCCTTACAATATTCAGTGTTATTACGCTCAAGCTGGTTTCTATCATACTATGCTTTGCCCGTTCAGGGGGACGAGAATGCGACCAGCGCATCGCGATCCAGGATTTTTTTATCCACTTTCAGGTAGGCCACACCGTCTTCCGGGATCACTACCGCCTCCTCCACCCCGGTGACTTCGCCCAACAGATTAACCAGGTCTTCGGCCTGCTCAGCATTGACCTCACCCACCCGCAGTAGATAACTGCTCAGGTAACCGGGTTCCCGCATGGTGACCGCAAACACCAGCCAGATACCGGCCAGGACCGCATTACCAAGAAAGACACCGGCCAGACCATATTCCTGGCTCAACCAGCCCCCCGTGAGCCCTCCCAGGAAGGCCCCCAGAAACTGGGCCGAGGAAAACGCCCCCATGGCCGTCCCCTTGTGGGTCGCCGGGGCGATCTTGGCCACCAGTGAAGGCAGACTGGCCTCGAGCAGATTAAAGGCGGTGAAAAACAACACCAGCATCAGCACCAGACCGCCCAGATTCTCATGCCAGCCGTACATCCCGGCGCAGGCCACCCCCAGGCCGAGGATCGCGCCAATCAGGATCTGTTTGACGATACGCTTTTTCTCAGCCTGAATAATCAGCGGCAGGATCAGCACCACCGACAGGATCAACACCGGCAGGTAGACCCGCCAATGGTCTTCCGCCGCTAGACCCATTTGTTGTTTGAGAATCAGCGGAATGGCCATAAAGGTCGCCGTCATAATCATATGCAGGATCAACACGCCGAGATCGAGCCGCAATAGTTGGCCATCCGCGAGGGCCTTTTTAAATAAACCGGGATCAACATTGGTGTCGCGGTGAAAACGGCTCACCACCGGGTTGGGGACCCGAAACACCACGAGGACTATACCGAACAAAGCCAGGCCGGTAGTCACCCAGAAAATACCGGACACGCCGAACCAGCCATGCAGCATGGGACCAATAATCAGGGCCAACGCAAAGGACATGCCGATGCTCATGCCAATCATGGCCATCACCTTCATGCGCTGGTCTTCCCGGGTCAGGTCCGCCGCCAGAGCCATGACGGCACTGGCGATCGCCCCGGCCCCCTGTAAGGCACGTCCGGCGATCACGCCGTACACCGAATCGGCCATGGCCGCGACCACACTACCCGCAGCAAATACCAGTAGACCACCGATGATCACCGGCTTACGACCGATGCGATCCGATAACATCCCCATGGGAATCTGCAACAGGCCCTGGCTGAGGCCATAGATACCGATGGCCAAACCGGCCAACAGGGCGGTATAGCCCTCCAGCTCCTGCGCATACAGGACGAAGGTCGGCAGGATCATAAACAGCCCCAGCATGCGCACGGCAAACACCCCGGCCAAAGAGAAGGCCGCCCGGCGCTCGCCGGCTGTCATTCGATCCGCTGAATCTTTCAAGGAAATCCCACCACGCTCATCTAAAAATATATGAGAAAATTAATTTACCCCTTGACGGGAAATATCCCCGTCCCGGCTTTGCCTCGGGGGTGTCTGGCGGCGTATATTAGCAGGTTGTTCTGCTAAACGAAAAAAGTCATCGATGGATACCATACACATTCGTGGGGCCCGTACCCACAACCTCAAGAATATCGACCTCGATCTGCCGCGCGACAAGCTCATCGTCGTCACCGGCCTGTCCGGTTCGGGTAAGTCTTCACTCGCCTTCGACACCATCTATGCCGAAGGCCAGCGTCGCTATGTCGAATCCCTGTCGGCCTATGCCCGGCAGTTCCTGTCGATGATGGAAAAACCCGATGTGGACCACATCGAAGGCCTGTCACCGGCCATCTCCATCGAGCAGAAGTCTACGTCACACAATCCGCGTTCCACTGTCGGCACGATTACCGAAATCTACGATTACCTGCGATTATTATTTGCGCGAGCTGGCGACCCGCGTTGCCCAGACCACGACATTACCCTTGAAGCCCAGACTATTAGTCAGATGGTCGACCAGATCATGGCCATGCCGGAAGGCACCAAACTCATGTTACTTGCCCCTGTTGTCGAAGCTCGCAAGGGTGAGCATGAACAGTTGCTCGATAAGCTGCGCAGTGATGGTTTTGTGCGGGCCCGCATCGATGGCGAGATCATCGAACTGGACTCTGCGCCGGAACTGGATCTGCGCAAGAAACACACTATCGAAGTGGTCGTAGACCGTTTCAAGGTTCGCGAAGACCTGCTACAACGGCTGGCCGACTCCTTCGAAACTGCCATCAACCTGGCCGATGGCATCGCCCGCATCGCCTACATGGATGGCGGGCAGGATGATATCGTCTTCTCGGCCCGCTTTGCCTGCCCGGTATGCGGTTACTCACTCACTGAGCTCGAGCCTCGCCTGTTCTCATTCAATAACCCGGCCGGTGCCTGCCCGACCTGTGACGGTCTGGGTGTGCATCAGTTCTTTGATCCGGCCCGGGTCGTTGCCCAGCCCGAAGTGGGCCTGGACAGCGGCGCCATCCGCGGTTGGGACCGACGTTCCATGTATTACTTTCAGATGCTCACCTCCCTGTCGAACCATTATGGTTTCGACATGGACAAGCCATTTTACAAACTGCCGAAGAAAATACAGAACACCGTGTTGTATGGCAGTGGCGATGAAGATATCAAGTTTAGCTATCACAACGATCAGGGCAGCAAGTACACCAAGCTGCAGCCCTTCGAGGGTGTCATCCCCAATATGCAGCGCCGTTATCGGGATACCGAATCCACTATGGTGCGCGAAGAGTTGGCCAAGTATATGAGTCACCAGGCCTGTCCGGATTGTCATGGCACTCGCCTCAATCGCAGCGCCCGACATGTCTTTGTGCTGGACAAGGCCCTGCCCGATATCACCGCCATGCCGATAGATACGGCACAGGAATTTTTCAAAACCCTCAGCCTGGCCGGTCGGCGTGGTGAGATCGCGGACAAGATTGTGAAAGAGATCGGCCAGCGTCTCGACTTTCTGGTCAATGTCGGTCTGGATTATCTGACCCTGGAACGAGGCGCCGACACCCTGTCGGGGGGAGAGGCACAACGCATTCGCCTTGCCAGTCAGATAGGTGCCGGTCTGGTGGGGGTAATGTATGTCCTCGACGAACCCTCGATCGGGCTGCATCAGCGTGATAACACCCGTCTTTTAAACACACTCATCTATTTGCGCGATCTTGGCAATACCGTCATCGTCGTCGAGCACGATGAAGAAGCCATCCTCAGCGCCGACCATGTGATCGATATTGGTCCCGGTGCCGGGGTGCATGGCGGTGAAATCGTCGCTCAGGGTACGCCAGAACAAGTCCTGGCCAATCCCAACTCCCTTACTGGCCAGTATCTGTCAGGCAAAAAATCGATTGCTATCCCGGCCGAAAGAACACCGCACGATCCTACGCGCATACTCAGCATCAAGCAGGCCAGCGGCAATAATCTTAAGGACGTCGATGTTGATATACCCGTCGGCATTATGACCGCCATCACCGGTGTCTCTGGTTCAGGTAAATCAACCCTGATCAACGATACCCTGTATCGTCATGCCGCTATCGAACTGAATAATGCCTCACAAGACCCAGCCCCCTGCAAGGCCGTATTAGGCCTGGACCACTTCGACAAGGTAGTCGATATTGATCAAAGCCCAATAGGTCGTACGCCTCGCTCCAACCCGGCCACCTATACCGGCCTTTTCACACCCATACGCGAGATCTTTGCCGGTACCCAGGAGGCCCGTTCGCGTGGATATACCCCAGGGCGTTTCAGTTTTAATGTTAAGGGTGGCCGCTGTGAGGCCTGTCAGGGTGACGGGCTGATAAAAGTTGAAATGCACTTCCTGCCTGATATCTATGTCCCTTGTGATGTCTGCAAGAGCAAACGTTATAACCGCGAAACCCTGGAGATCAAATTCAAGGGCAGGAATATTCACGAGGTCCTGGAGATGACCGTAGAAGACGCACTGGAGTTCTTCGACTCCATCCCGGTGGTGAAGCGCAAACTACAGACCCTGATGGATGTCGGCCTGACTTATATCAAACTGGGCCAGAACGCCACTACCCTGTCAGGCGGTGAAGCGCAACGCGTCAAACTATCGCGCGAACTTTCCAAACGAGATACCGGTAATACTTTATACATTCTCGACGAACCAACCACGGGCCTGCACTTTCACGATATTGAACAATTGCTGATGGTATTACATCGCCTGCGTGACCACGGCAATACCGTCGTCGTTATCGAACACAACCTCGATGTCATCAAGACTGCCGACTGGATCATCGATATGGGTCCCGAAGGTGGTAACAAGGGTGGCACCGTGGTCTGTGCCGGGACACCGGAAGAAGTCATCCAGGTCAAGGCATCCCATACCGGCCTGTACCTGAAACCCATGTTGGAAAGAAAGACTGTCAGAAAAAAGAAATCAGCCTGAGTTTATATTGTTACAAAAGCAGATATTCACTATTCCAGTCTGACACCATCAATATAAAACTGTTGACCTTTGGCAGGTTTAGCTACATATAACCTCACGCCACGAATATGTGTAATATCCATATGTCGTCGTTTAGGTGCATGTATCAACTCATCAACAAAGATACTTATCTCATTCCATCCATGTTGCAAAAAAAATTGTTCGGTATAACGATCATAATATGCATACCTGTTATAACGATTTTGACTATCGTGAATACTCACTGCCAGCGTTAATAACTCAGCTTCCAGATTAAAGACATGCATAGTAAGTAATTCATATCCAGACCAATTAGTCGGGAAGTACTGCAATTCGATTCCAGAATTGGATCGAGGTTGTAAACTGACTTTAAGGGATCTGGATCCATCTTTGGATACATCACTTACAATCTCACGTGCCGCTTTCCCTGTCCAACGGTCAAGCTCTCGATAATGCTCAAAGTCCGACAATATCGGAAACTGCCTGTAAGCCTGATATTCATCCCATACCGCAATCATAAATCGCCATGAGGCAAATATAAGTAACGCACAGGTTACACTATATATCAGCAATTTATGATATATAGCCAATGTTCTTACTTGGGAGGAAAACAGCGGGATAGCAATAACTGCCCCTAGTATATCCAACATTACATCCCATAAACTTATCTGCCTATTGACAAAAGTTTGTAAAAACTCGATCCCTAGGCCAAGAAAAAATCCCGTTAAGGCCAGAAATAAAACCTGTTTAACCAGATTTTTATTCTGAAAACCAGGATTAAAAAGATATACTGCATATCCTACTAATATAAATAGCGGTATATGTCCAAGATTCCATGCCTGTTTCCATGAACGAGGGGATAAAACATCCATTTTGGCAAAAAATAACAGAAATACCAGGCCACATAAAACTGGCAAGAGTACATATAACCTATGATTTACAATTATTTTCAAATACGCCTCATCAAACAGGTTTCGTGACAAAAAAGTGAAATTATACTGGTACGCTTTTCCCTTTGCCACAGGTCAATACAAGAGGACAAGCCAATAAATACACGACATTTAAAAACATATTTACTTTATCTTTTTCTGCTTCATTATACTTCAGTCAATGCCGACTCACCGGATAATATTCCTGTTGCAACGTTCTCAAGCATGTCTGTCACCGATATAACACCACTTGGCTGGCGCCCTCTCGTGTTTGACAGCATCGAAGCCAGAACAGCCTATTTCCTGACCCGGCTCGAGAATAAAACCATAGTTCAGGCCGTTAGCCATGCCAGCGCATCCGCATATTTCAAAAAAATAAACATTCCCCCCAAAAAATACCCGCTCCTGAAATGGCACTGGAAAGTTGAGAATATACTGGGCAAGGGTAATGTCATGACTAAAGAGGGTGATGATTACCCTGCGCGTATCTATATCTCATTCGAATACGACCCGGAAAGACTCAGTGGAATGGATAGTCTGAAATACAAACTCTATAACCTGGTGCACGATGAACCACCACCGTTAGCCGTCATCAATTATGTCTGGGGAAATCATGCCCCTATCGGCACCATTGTTCCCAATGCATACAGCAATAGAGTAAAGATGATCGTAGTACAGAGCGGAGAAGAACATACTAAAAAATGGTTGCAGGAAGAACACAATATTTATGAAGATTACAAAAAGGCCTTTGGTGAGGAACCGGGGAATATATCGGGCATTGCGATTATGACGGATACCGATAATACCGGTGAATCGGCCACAGCTTACTATGGAGATATTGTCTTCCATTCATCCAGCAACTAAATTTAGTTACTGAATACCACCTTGTTTCCTTCCGCTAGCCCCAGTTTCTTACTGATGCTGAGCTTATTCATGGCGATTTCAACCAGCCCACAAGAGTTTTCAAACCAGAAAGCCTGGCCTTCCGCTACATTTGAGAATGTCGATTCTCTTGACAGGGAACAATTGGCGATTTCAAGCTTTGTATTAACATCAATTGAACCAGCTCGCACACCGGTCATGCAGTTACCATAATTATCGATATAAATAATTTCTGCCAGTTCATCTCCCCAGTCAGGCAAGATTCTTTGCTGTGGGTTATATTCTTGTTTAACGTCATACATTTTTCCGTTTGACAGCAGAGCTGCAACCGGGGCAAACAGATCACGGCCATGAAAGGTGTTGGACAGATTATCTGGCCGCCAGGTAATGTCCCACCACTCCAGACTCTTGGCCCGTTTGGCAATGACGTTAAACAAACCATTATCCGGTCCAACAAACCAGAAATCATCGGCCTTGACGATGACAGGTTTGCGTTGCGCATTGCCAACACCGGGATCAATAACACACAAAAAAACGGTTTCTTTAACAAAGCTGTTTACCAGTGATGCCAGCAGATATGCCGCCGACCGTGGATTGAATGTTGGTGCATCGTGCATCAGATCGACAATGGGTTTTCCAGGCGCCTGTTTATACAGGACCGCCTTCATCTGCCCGACATAGGGTCCTTGCCAACCAAAATCTGTGAATAAAGCGATCATGCGTATGTTGGTATTATGATTTGAGCGATCTGTCAATCCAAGTGTAGTTAATTCGGAGGAAGATAATCCAGTCAAAAAAATCCAATTTATAACATGCAAATGAAAAAGGCCGGACTCATTTGAGTCCGGCCTTCATACTAACGTGCAGCTGTGACTTTACGCTTCTGCTGATTCAGTTTCTGCTTCATTGGTAACCGTAGCATCCATGGGACGGTCTACCAGCTCAACAATCGCCATGGGCGCTTTGTCACCGGTACGAAAACCACACTTGAGGATACGTAGATAGCCACCGGGACGAGCCTCGTAGCGTGGCCCCAGATCATTGAACAGTTTGGTAACGACTTCACGATCGCGCAGTCGTGAGAATGCCAGTCGGCGATTCGACACGCTGTCTTGCTTGGCAAGGGTAATCAAGGGTTCTGCTACACGACGTAGCTCCTTGGCCTTGGGCAAGGTGGTACGGATCATTTCGTGGTCCAGCAACGATACCGCCATATTGCGGAACATTGCCTTACGATGACTACTGTTGCGATTCAGTTTACGACCGCTTTGACGATGACGCATGGTTCTTCTACCTTACAAACTCGTTAATCTTCAAGTATCAGCCGAGGGCTGCACTTTCTTTTTTCTCTTTCAGGCTGGCCGGAGGCCAGTTTTCCAGACGCATGCCCAGTGATAAACCACGGGAAGCCAGTACGTCCTTGATTTCGGTCAGTGACTTCTTGCCCAGATTCGGAGTCTTGAGCAATTCAACTTCGGTACGTTGAATCAGGTCACCGATGTAATAAATCTGTTCAGCCTTGAGACAGTTGGCGGAACGGACCGTCAATTCCAGATCATCTACCGGCCGTAACAGAACCGGATCCACCTCAGGCTCTTCACTGGCAGCTTCGACTTCTTCCTTGCCGGACAGATCGACAAAGGTAGACAGTTGATCCTGCATAATGGTCGCGGCGGTACGAATTGCTTCTTCCGGATCGATAGTACCGTTGGTATCCAGATCGATAATCAATTTGTCCAGGTCAGTACGCTGTTCAACACGGGCACTGTCAACCACGTAGGCTACCCGATGGACCGGACTGAAGCTGGCATCCAGCAACAGACGACCAATTGGACGGTCTTCTTCTTCCTCACCACCACGGGTACTGGCGGGTTGATAACCACGGCCCTTGCTGATCTTCAGGTTCATATTCAATTCACCGGCCTTGGTCAGGTTGGCGATGACATGATCCGGGTTGATGATTTCAACATTGTGGTCGAGTGTAATATCACCGGCAGTAACCACGCCAGGCCCTTTCTTGTTTAGCGCCAGGCTGGCTGAATCCGCTTCCATACTAATGGCGACACCTTTCAGGTTCAGCAGGATATCAACCACATCTTCCTGTACACCTTCAATCGTGGTGTACTCATGCAAAACGCCTTCGATTTCAACCTCAACGACGGCGGCGCCTGTCATCGATGACAGCAGGATACGACGCAGGGCGTTACCCAACGTATGACCAAAACCCCTTTCCAGCGGTTCCAGAACTACTCGCGCGCGTGTATCAGTGACCTGTTGGACATCAACGATACGTGGTTTCAGAAAATCTGAGACTGAGCCTTGCATATATGTCCTCTTCTGTATAATCCGATTCTTGCCTGTTCCTTAAAACCCCGCCGGAAAAACATCGGCGAGTGCCAGCGATTACTTGGAGTACAATTCCACCACCAGGTGTTCATTGATGTCTGAAGGTAAGTCGCTTCTTTCTGGTGCATTCTTGAATACACCTTCAAATTTCTTCACATCAACATCCAGCCAATCCACAAAACCGCGTTGCTGTGCCATATCGGTGGCGCCCTTGATCCGCAGTTGGGCGGCGGCCTTTTCATTGACTTTGACCACATCACCGGCTGAAAGCTGGTAAGACGGTATAGTCACGGTACTGTCATTTACCATGACGGCCTTGTGGCGAACCAGCTGACGGGCTTCTGAGCGAGAGGCGCCAAAGCCCATGCGATAAACGACATTGTCCAGGCGGGATTCCAGTAATTGCAGCAGATTGTCGCCGGTCGACCCTTTCAGGCGGTCTGCATTCTTGAAGTAGTTACTGAATTGCTTTTCCAACACGCCATAGATTCGACGCAGTTTCTGCTTTTCGCGCAACTGAGTAGCATAATCGGACAATCGGCCACGTCTCTGACCGTGCATACCAGGTGGTGTAGGGCGTTTTTCGACAGCGCATTTGCTACCAAAACATTTTTCACCCTTTAAAAACAGTTTTTCGCCTTCACGACGACACTGACGACATTTAGGACCGATATATCTAGCCAAGGTAGTTCTCCAAAACTTATACGCGACGTTTTTTAGGTGGACGACAACCATTATGGGGAATGGGAGTCACGTCTGAAATACTGGTAATACGGAAACCTTTCGCATTCAGGGCACGTACTGCAGACTCACGACCTGGGCCTGGGCCCTTGACGCAAACCTCGAGGTTCTTCATGCCATATTCCTGGGCCATTGCACCGGCACGCTCAGCCGCAACCTGCGCAGCGAAGGGAGTGCTTTTACGTGAACCACGGAAACCGGAACCACCGGAGGTCGCCCAACACAGGGCATTACCCTGACGATCGGTGATCATGACGATGGTGTTGTTAAAAGAAGCATGAATGTGTGCGATACCATCAGACACATCACGTTTGACCTTCTTACGGGTGCGAGAACCGGATTTGCTTGCCATAAAATTAAACTCTTAACCTGTATTCGTTAAATGCTATTTCTTGATCATCTTACGCGGACCTTTACGGGTACGCGCATTGGTCTTGGTACGCTGACCACGCAGTGGCAGACCACGACGATGACGGATACCACGGTAGCAACCCAGATCCATCAAGCGCTTGATGTTCATAGAGATTTCACGGCGCAAATCACCTTCTACGGCAAATTTGGCCACTTCGGTACGTAATGCCTCAATCTCGTTTTCTGCCAGCTCTTTGATCTTGCTGCTCGGTGTTATACCGGCATTCTTGCAGATTTCCTGCGCGCGAGTCCGTCCAATACCGTAAATTGCCGTCAGGGCAATCTCGGTATGTTTGTTCACTGGTATGTTGATACCTGCTATACGGGCCATCTAGCCACTCCTACAATCAAATTCCGCCAGTCGCGCCCAATGCGCGAAACCGGCAATTCTACTGATAACTGCCTACACTATCAAGACCTTGAGGCCCTTTCGAGCCTCAAAATCTTGATGTACAGATCCTGTGAAATCGGGGAAAAACTAACCCTGACGCTGTTTGTGGCGTGGATCCTTACAAATCACTCGCACTACACCGTGTCGGCGGATAATTTTGCACTCCCGACACAATCTTTTTACTGATGCACGTACTTTCATGTCAGAAACTCCAATTAAACTCTATTACTGCAGACCACTGCGGCCATGCCCTTTCAGGTTGGCCTTTTTCATGAGCCCTTCATATTGATGGGACATCAAATGGGCCTGTATCTGGGCCATAAAATCCATCACTACGACCACGATAATCAACAAGGATGTACCCCCAAAATAGAAAGGTACATTCCAGTACAAAATCATAAACTCCGGCAACAAACAGACTGCCGTGATGTATATCGCACCGACAAAGGTCAGGCGACCCAAAATACTATCGATATGCTTGGCGGTCTGATCACCAGGGCGAATACCCGGAATGAAAGCACCTGAACGCTTCAGATTATCGGCCGTCTCTTTCGGGTTAAACATCAACGCTGTATAAAAGAAACAGAAAAAGATAATCGCCCCAGCATACATCATCACATAAACCGGTTGGCCAGGAGACAACATGGTTGCCACATCTTGCAGCCAGCTCACACCGCCGCCTTCCGCTGTGCCACCGAACCAGCCCGCCAGGGTGGCCGGGAACAGGATAATCGCCGAGGCGAAAATCGGTGGAATCACACCGGCCATATTTATCTTCAGCGGAAGGTGACTGGATTGCGCCGCGTACAGCTTTCTGCCCTGTTGGCGTTTGGCGTAATGGACGGTAATCCGTCGTTGTCCGCGTTCCATGAAAATCACAAAGGCAATCACCGCCAGAACCAATATAAACAACAACAATATAAACGCATGGCTCAATTCGCCCGTGCGTCCCAGCTCCAGAGTTGAACCCAGGGCCTGTGGCAAACCAGCGACGATACCTGCAAATATTATAAGTGATATACCATTACCGATACCACGTTCGGTTATCTGTTCACCCAGCCACATCAGGAACATGGTGCCTGTCACCAGGGTCACTACCGTGGTCAAATAAAAGGTGTTCTGATCAATGGTCACCAATCCTGGTTGACGATACAGTGCCACAGCCACACCCAGCGCCTGGAAGGTTGCCAGACCCAGGGTGGCATAACGTGTGTATTGCGTAATCTTGCGCTTGCCCGCGGCACCCTCTTTACTCAACTGCTCAAGTTTGGGGTGAACCTTGGTCAGCAACTGGATAATAATCGAAGCCGAGATATACGGCATGATACCCAGTGCAAACAGCGATAAACGTCCCAACGCACCACCACCGAACATGTTAAACATGTCGAGGATCGTACCGCGCTGTTGTTCAAACATCTGCGCCAGCGTTGAGGGATCAATCCCCGGTACGGTGATGAATGAACCGATCCGGAAAACCAGCAGAGCACCGATGACAAAAAAGATGCGTTGACGTAGTTCGGTAAATCGACCACCTGCCATCGCCTTTGACATGGCTGCACTAGAGGTTCCCATTACTTATCAGTCCTCGATCTTGCCGCCAGCAGCTTCAATGGCTTCGCGGGCACCCTTGGTAACCTTGATTCCTTTCAAAGTCACTTTCTTTTCCAGCTTGCCTGCGGCCATGACTTTCGCACGCTTGATGTTTTTGCTAATTAGATTCGCGGCCTGCAGCGCGGCAATATCGATCACATCGACATCCAGCTTGTTCAGTTCATGCAATCGAATCTCGGCCGTCACACGCGCCAGACGGGAAGTGAAACCGACTTTAGGCAACCTGCGCTGCAAAGGCATCTGACCACCTTCGAAACCGACCTTATGGAAACCACCAGCACGGGATTTCTGACCTTTATGACCACGCCCTGCCGTCTTGCCAAGACCTGAACCAATACCACGTCCAACGCGCTTGGCATTGGTTTTGGTACCTGCAGCAGGTTTCAATGTATTCAGGTACATGCTTAGTTCTCCTCAACCTTTACCATATAGGAGACCTTATTGATCATGCCGCGCACTGATGGGGTATCTTCTACCTCAACGGTGTGGTGCATACGACGCAGACCCAAGCCGGTCACACAGGCTTTGTGAGAAGCGAGTCGACCGTGCATACTGCGGACCAAAGTCACCTTGACTGTTTTTTTGCTTGCCATGGTTCTATTCCGTAATCTCTTTTACTGACTTACCGCGCTTGGCGGCGACATCTTCCGGTGAAGACATAGCTGCCAGGCCTTTAATTGTTGCGTTCACAACGTTGATCGGGTTGTTACTGCCGATACACTTGGCCAGCACGTTGTGAATACCCAATACATCGAATACTGCACGCATCGGCCCCCCGGCGATAACACCTGTACCTTCAGAGGCAGGTTGCATATGCACCTTGGCAGCGCCATGTTCAGCGGTGATCGGATATTGCAGGGTACCGTTGACAATAGAAACATCTTTCATGTTCTTGCGGGCATTTTCCATCGCCTTTTGGATGGCGATTGGCACTTCTCGCGCCTTGCCACGACCGAAGCCGACCTTACCATTACCATCACCGACAACGGTCAATGCGGAAAAACCAAAGATTCGGCCACCTTTTACTACCTTGGCGACGCGTCGAATCCCTACCAGACGTTCCTGTAAACCATCTGCACTTTGTGTATCTTCAAAACCTGCCATATCGAAACCTTTTTAAAATTCCAGTCCAGCTTCACGCGCAGCATCAGCCAATGCCTTGACGCGACCATGATATTTAAAACCTGAACGATCAAATGCGACCTGCGTGATACCTGCGGCCTTAGCCTTTTCGGCAATGAGCTTACCTACCTGTGTGGCCGCGTCGACATTACCGGTGTACTTGACATCTTTTTTGACATCGGCCTGTACGGTTGAAGCAGATGCCAATACGCTGTCACAATCAGGCCCAATCACCTGGGCATAGATATGCTTCGGTGTACGGAAAATACACAGGCGATGCATACCCAGCTCACGAATTTTGGCCCGGCTGCGACGTGCGCGACGAATACGAGATGTTTTCTTATCCATTGCCAATACCCTTTATTTCTTCTTCGCTTCTTTACGGACGATATGCTCATCCGAGTATTTAACACCCTTGCCCTTGTATGGTTCAGGTGGACGGTAGGCGCGAATTTCCGCAGCGACCTGTCCAACCTTCTGTTTATCCATACCCTTGACGACGATTTGTGTCTGGCTGGGGGTTTCAACGGAAATGCCTTCCGGTAATTCATAGTTAACCGGGTGTGAAAAACCCAGCGTCAGGTTCAGGACCTTGCCCTGCGCCTGGGCACGATAACCGACCCCGACCAGCTCCAGTTTCTTCTCAAAACCTTCGCTCACACCTGTGATCAAATTGCGAAGGACGGCGCGAGCCGTACCGGACTGGGCGACGGCACCCATTTGTTCTGCACGTGGTTTGAAAACCAGTGTGTTTTCCTGTTGCTGAACTTCAACCAGCGGATGTACGTGGTGATCCATTGTACCCTTTGAGCCCTTCACGCTAACGTGCTGCTCATTAATGCTCACCTGTACCCCTGACGGGATTGAAATTGGCGTAATTCTGGCCATGATATCGTTCCTTTACTGCACGTAACACAGCACCTCACCGCCATGACCCGCTTTGCGTGCAGCACGCTCAGTCATCACACCGGCAGAGGTGGAAATAATTGCAATACCCAAACCACCCATTACTTTGGGAAGTTCATCTTTGTTCTTATATATACGCAAACCCGGACGGCTCACACGGCTAACCTTCTCGATTACCGGCTTACCTTCATAATACTTCAGCTCAACACTCAAAGTAGGTTTTGCATCTTCTTGCTTGGCAAAATCAGCAATAAATCCTTCGTCTTTCAGAACCTGGGCAATGGCCTGTTTCTGTTTTGAATAAGGCATTACTACCTCTGTCTTGCCTGCAGCCAGCCCGTTACGAATACGGGTCAACATGTCGGCGATCGGGTCAGTCATCATAATCCTGAATCTCCTGTCTCTAACTCTCGGCCTTACCAGCTAGCTTTGTGCAGGCCAGGTACATCACCGCGCATGGCGGCTTCACGTAATTTGTTTCGGCACAGACCGAACTTGCGGTATACCGCATGTGGTCGACCTGTCTGACGACAGCGTCTCTGTACACGCGAAGGACTGGCATCGCGCGGCAGTTTTTGCAGTTTTTCCTGCGCCGCCATCCGATCTTCATAACTTGCGTTTGGATCCTTGATAGCTGTTTTTAATGCAACACGCTTTGCAGCATATTTTTTTACAGTCTTGATGCGCTTCTTTTCGCGCTCAATCATTGAAACCTTTGCCATGCCGGTGCTCCTATTTACTGCCTTTTAAAGGAAAGTTGAACGCTGCTAGCAGTGCACGCCCTTCCTCATCTGTCTTAGCGGTCGTGGTGATCGTAATATCCATACCGCGCAGGGCATCGATCTTGTCATAATCAATTTCAGGGAAAATGATTTGCTCACGCACACCCATGCTGTAGTTGCCACGGCCGTCGAATGATTTTGGATTCAGGCCACGAAAATCTCGAATACGTGGAATCGCGATACTGATCAGGCGATCCATAAATTCGTACATACGCTGACTACGCAAGGTCACCTTGCAGCCGATTGGCCAGCCTTCACGGACCTTGAAGCCGGCGACCGATTTACGTGCATTACAAACAACCGGTTTCTGACCTGATATTTTGATCATATCAGAAACGGCGTGTTCCATAACCTTTTTATCAGCAATCGCTTCACCAACACCCATATTCAGAGTGATCTTGGTGATACGTGGAACTTCCATCACGCTATTGTAGCCAAACTTGTCCATCAACTGCTTAACCACAGTATCTTTGTAAACTTGTTGTAACCTTGCCATGACTATTACCTGTTTTACTCTACTGGATTAGGCGTCCAGCACTTCACCATTTGATTTGAAATAACGGACCTTGCGGCCATCTTCCAGCTGTTTAATGCCAATCCGATCCGCCTTGCCTGTTGCTGAATTAACCAGCGCAACATTGGAAATGTGGATTGGCATTTCTTTTTCAATAATGCCGCCAGGTACACCCGCATTTGGGTTCCCTTTCTGATGCTTCTTCGCAACATTGATGTTCTCAACGAGCACACGATCGTCTTCGTCAATCACACGAACCACTTGTCCCGTCTTACCCTTGTCTTTACCGGTAAGTACCATGACATCATCGCCTTTCTTAATCTTTTTCATCTTTCTGTCTCCGCCCTATAACACTTCAGGCGCTAATGAAATAATTTTCATAAAATTTTCTGTACGCAGTTCGCGCGTTACCGGCCCAAAGATACGGGTGCCGATAGGTTGCAACTGGGTATTCAGTAATACTGCTGCATTGCCATCGAAACGAATCAGGGAACCGTCCTGGCGACGCACACCTTTACGGGTGCGGACAACAACTGCATTATAAACATCACCTTTTTTTACACGGCCGCGCGGGATCGCTTCCTTAACACTGACCTTAATGATGTCACCGATGCCAGCATAACGACGCTTGGAACCGCCCAAAACCTTAATACACTGCACACGACGGGCACCGCTGTTGTCGGCTACGTCTAATATTGACTGCATCTGAATCATGACTGACTCCGTGAATCCTTAAATTTCTATAAAACTTAAGCCACTGTGGCTCGTTCAACAACTTCAACCAGCATCCAGTTCTTGGACTTGGACATGGGACGACATTCCTTGATAGTAACGGTATCGCCTTCGCCACACTGGTTAGTTTCATCATGCGCATGCAGCTTGGTGGAACGACGAATGTATTTCCCATATAAAGGATGTTTTACACGGCGCTCAACCAGAACCGTAATACTCTTGTCCATCTTGTTGCTGACAACCTTACCCATCAGCGTACGTTCGACTTTTTGCTCGCTCATTGTGCTTTACCTGCTTTTTCGTTCAGGAGTGTCTTAATTCGTGCTATCCCACGACGCACTTCTTTCATCTGATGCGGTCGGGACAATTGTCCTGAGCCATTTTGCATGCGCAGGTTAAACTGCTCACGCAGCAGTGCCAGCAACTCACCGTTGAGATCATCAACACTCTTTTCACGTAATTCACTTGCTTTCATTACAGTACCGTCCGGGTTACGAAGGTAGTTGCGATCGGTAGTTTCGCTGCAGCAAGATTAAATGCCTCGCGCGCGATTTCTTCCGAAACCCCTTCCATTTCATACAGCATACGACCTGGCTGAATCTGGGCGACCCAGTATTCAACATTACCCTTACCTTTACCCTGACGAACTTCAAGAGGTTTCTGGGTAATAGGCTTATCGGGGAAAATCCGAATCCATATTTTACCGCCACGTTTAATGTGACGTGTCATGGCACGACGAGCCGCTTCAATCTGACGAGCCGTAATACGACCACGGCCGGTAGCCTTTAGGCCATATTCACCGAAGCTGACCTTGCTACCACGAACAGCCAGTCCGCGATTGCGACCTTTCTGCTGTTTACGAAATTTTGTACGTTTTGGTTGCAACATTGCTCAACAATCCTCTTAGCTCGCAGCCTTGGCTGGAACTGCTTCTTCCTCTTCCTGAAGACCGATAACCTCGCCCTTGAAGATCCAGACCTTGACACCAATGATGCCGTAAGTCGTAGACGCTTCAGCGAAGCCATAATCGATATCAGCACGCAGGGTGTGCAAGGGCACACGGCCTTCGCGATACCATTCGGTACGTGCGATTTCAGCGCCATTCAAACGTCCGGCGACATTTACCCGAATACCCTGGGCACCGAGACGCATGGTGTTACCAACGGCACGTTTCATGGCGCGGCGAAACATAATACGACGTTCCAGCTGCTGAGCGATGCCTTCAGCAACCAGCTGCGCATCCAGTTCAGGCTTACGAATTTCCTCGATGTTGATGTGCACCTTGGGCAGGGCCATCATACGAGTCACTTCTTTACGCAGACGCTCGATGTCTTCACCTTTTTTGCCGATGACCAGACCAGGACGTGCAGTATTGATAGTGATATTGGCACTACCGGCAGTCCGCTCGATCTGAATGCGGCTAACAGAAGCCTGTGACAATCTCTTTTTCAGATAGCCACGAACCTTCATGTCCTCATTGAGGAAATTCGCATAATCACGACTCTCGGCAAACCACTTGGACGTCCAGTCCTTCACGATGCCAAGGCGCATACCTATTGGATGTACTTTCTGACCCATGCCAATCTCTCTCTTACTTTTCGCCAACCAGCACAGTAATGTGGCTGGTACGTTTTATAATATGGTTTACACGGCCTTTCGCACGTGCGCGCCAGCGACGCATAGTCGGACCCTGATCGATAAAGATCGTTTTCACTTTCAGTTCATCGATATCCGCGCCTTCATTATGTTCTGCATTGGCAATAGCCGACTCCAGAACCTTCTTGATAATATCAGCGGCCTTTTTGGTACTGAAACTCAGCACTTCCAAGGCGCGCTCGACAGGCAAACCACGAACCTGATCTGCTACCAAGCGGCATTTCTGAGGTGAAATACGCGCATGTTTTAACTTTGCTGCAACTTCCATCTTCTTGGTACCTTTTACTTGGCCTTCTTGTCGGCCACATGACCTCGATAGGTGCGTGTTGGTGCAAATTCACCCAGCTTGTGGCCAATCATATTTTCAGAAACCAGAACCGGCACATGCTGACGTCCGTTATGGACCGCAATCGTCAAGCCAATCATATCCGGTATGATCATCGAACGACGCGACCAGGTTTTGATCGGCTTCTTGCTCCGGCTTTCCTGTGCTACCTGCACCTTCTTTATCAGATGCAAGTCGATAAATGGACCTTTTTTAATCGAACGTGGCACGGCTTTACTCTCTATTCAGTTCAAATTACTTTTTGTTACGACGACGTACGATCAGCTTATCGGTACGCTTGTTCGAACGTGTCTTGTAACCCTTGGTTGGCGTACCCCATGGTGAGACGGGATGACGACCACCGGAGGTACGACCTTCACCACCACCATGCGGGTGATCTACCGGGTTCATGGCAACACCACGAACGGTCGGACGTACACCACGCCAGCGTGTGGCACCGGCTTTACCCAGTTTACGCAGACTGTGTTCAGAATTACTCACTTCACCAATCGTCGCGCGGCATTCGGACAGGATTTTACGCATTTCACCAGAACGCAAGCGCAGGGTTGCATAAGAGCCTTCACGGGCAACCAGCTGGGCGGCTGTGCCGGCGCTGCGGGCAATCTGTGCACCCTTGCCGGGACGCATTTCAATACAGTGAACCTGGGTACCCACCGGGATATTGCGCAGCGGCAGGCAGTTACCCTGTTTAATCGGGGCAAATTTACCAGAGATTATTTCATCACCCGCCTGCAGATTCTTGGGCGCGATGATATACCTACGCTCGCCGTCTGTATACTTAATCAGTGCAATATGGGCACTGCGGTTCGGATCGTATTCCAGCCGTTCTACCTGACCTGGAATATCATCCTTGTTACGCTTAAAGTCGATTATACGGTAGTGTTGTTTATGTCCACCACCCTTGTGACGCGTTGTAATACGACCTTGGTTATTACGACCACCTGTCTTGGATTTTTTCTCCAGCAGTGGCGCATAGGGTTCACCCTTATGCAGACCTTCGGTCGTCGGTCTGACCACAAAACGGCGGCCAGGTGATGTTGGTTTTGCTTTAACTAATGCCATGATCTTCTTCCGTCAACTCGTTATTCTGCGCCCAGGAAATTAATATCCTGACCTGCTTCGAGACGAACATATGCCTTTTTCCAGCTCTTGCGTTTGCCAAACTTTTGCCCGGAACGCTTAACCTTACCGCGAACGTTGCTGACCGTGACATTGTCAACTTTTACGTCAAACAACATTTCGACGGCCTTTTTAATCTCTGGCTTGGTCGCATCAGGCATTACCTTGAACACGATCTGGTTGGCCTGTTCGGCGGCCATGGTCGTCTTTTCGGAGACATGAGGGCCAAGCAGTACTTTCATTAAGCGTTCATCACTCATGCCAGGGCCCCCTCAATTTGTTTCAGTGCTGACACCGTTATCAGCACCTTGTCAAAGCGAACCAGGCTAACCGGGTCAACGACACCGGCTTCGCACAAACCCACTTTGTACAGGTTACGTGCAGCGAGAAGCAGGTTTTCGTTCATCTTTTCAGCCACGATGAGCACGTTGTCCAGCCCCAACGCCTTCAGCTGTTCAACCAGCATCTTGGTCTTTGGCTGCTCCAGACTGAAATCATCCAGTACTATCAGACGATCCTGGCGCGCCAGCTCCGACATAATCGAACGCATACCGGCTCGATACATCTTGCGATTAACCTTTTGTGACCAGTCCTGAGGCTTGGCCGCAAAGGTGACACCACCGGTACGCCACAATGGGCTACGGATGGTACCGGCACGGGCACGACCTGAACCTTTCTGGTTCCAGGGCTTGGAACCACCACCACGTACTTGCGAACGGGTCTTCTGTGCGCGTGTACCTGAACGGCCACCGGCCAGATAGGCAGTTACCACCTGATGTACCAGGCCTTCGTTAAAATCTGCAGCGAAGGACACATCGGAAAGCTCAACGGTCTTCTTTGATGCCTTGCCTGTTGCTGTTGTTAAATTCAGTTCCATCACTCGACCTCTTAGCGTGCTTTTACTGCCGGACTAACAATCACATTGCCGCCCTTGGCTCCAGGCACTGCACCCTTGACCAGCAGCAGGTTACGTTCTGCATCAACCCGCACCACCACAAGGTTTTGCGTAGTTGTCTTGACGTTACCCATGTGACCAGCCATTTTTTTGCCTTTAAATACTCGACCAGGCGTCTGGTTTTGACCAATTGAACCCGGCGCCCGGTGAGACAATGAGTTACCGTGGGTCGCATCCTGCATACTGAAGTTGTGACGCTTCACACCACCGGCAAAACCTTTACCGATACTGGTGCCGCAGACGTCAATCTTCTGCCCGGCTTCAAACATATCCACTTTAATTTCACCGCCAGCAGCCAGCTCTTCGCCTTCTCCGACCTCAAGACGGAATTCCCATAAACCACGACCTGCTTCAACACCGGCCTTGGCAAAATGACCTGCCATCGGTTTGCTGACACGGCTGGCCCGACGGGTACCCGTCGTGATCTGCACTGCGCGGTAGCCATCTGTCTCAAGACTCTTTAATTGAGTAATGCGATTCGGCTCAACCTCAATCACGGTAACCGGCAATGAGGCACCTTCGTCAGTGAAGACGCGAGTCATGCCAGCTTTTCGACCTACTATACCGATTGTCATCGTTATCTCCAGAAGAGTGGTGACTAAATAATAATTTAGTTACCAGCTCCTTTACTTATTGCAACTTAATCTGAACATCCACACCGGCGGCCAGATCCAATTTCATCAATGCATCTACTGTTTTATCCGTAGGATTGACAATATCCATCAAACGTTTGTGTGTGCGAATTTCATATTGATCACGCGCGTCCTTATTAACGTGCGGGGAAACCAATATGGTAAACCGCTCCATCTTGGTCGGCAGCGGGATCGGACCCTTAACCTGCGCACCGGTGCGCTTGGCGGTTTCTACGATCTCTTTAGCCGACTGATCAATCAAACGATGATCAAAAGCCTTGAGGCGAATACGAATGTTCTGATTCTTAGCCATATCTATCTCAATTACTCAATAATCTTCGCAACAACGCCGGCGCCAACCGTACGGCCACCCTCACGAATCGCAAAGCGTAAACCATCTTCCATCGCAATCGGGGCGATCAACGACACGGTCATCTGGACGTTGTCACCC
>Ga0209633_10001512_pt1 | contig 23754 bp, 21 predicted proteins | sample Cruoilmetagenom1_FD_187290 | JGI IMG/M metagenome (GOLD analysis project Ga0209633, IMG submission 187290) | Oil polluted marine microbial communities from Coal Oil Point, Santa Barbara, California, USA - Sample 1 (SPAdes) (version 2) | ecosystem: Environmental > Aquatic > Marine > Oil seeps ...
CCCCCGTTATTTAAAAACAACAGTGGGAAGATGAGTGAATAAATAACGGGGGCAGAAAGAATATGACTAATCTTGGCATCTATAAAGTAGCGAATCAGGTTCTTTTTGTGTTGGCGTTGAAGTAACCGTATTTTCTTTTTAAAGTGTACTTTACCTTTTTCAAAGGTGTATTGAAAAAACTCACGTTTTTCTTCTAATATACGTTCTAACTCATCTTCTAATTCATCTTGAAGGGCTTGAATTCGGGCTAAAATAGCGTCAAGTGTATTCTGTGGCATATGAAAAACCTATTATATAATTCTTAGAAGGTTCTTCAATTCTAGCCTAATTTACAAAATGTAACGCAACATCATTGCTATTATGTAATGCTTCCAATATATCGCCTGCTTCTGCCACCTGCTGATTATCGCCATGAACGACCAATAATAAGTGCCCTTCTTTCAACGCGGATTCATAATGAACAATGTTATCTTCTGGGATACCAAGGTTATGTAACGCTCTTCCTAATGCTGTGTAAGTCTGCGTATAGCTTTCGTCTATTGTATCTAACAAAAATAACGACGATAAACCTCCCGCAACCGTCAGCGACCCAAAACTAGGTATTAAGAAAAAAGCCTCTCCCGCCAATAAATTCCAAATTGACTGCCAAAATTTATTTTGCTTTCCTTTAAAGCGCGTTTGCTCATAGGCGTTGTATAGACCAATCGTATCGTCCCCCTGCGACGCCCCTTTGCCGACAACCGATAATTGGTTCGCGGCATAATCCAGAGATAAGAGTACTTCTATGATTTCAGGAATACTGTTTCTCTCATCTAAGCACGACGAATAAACGGCAACGCAACTGCTTGAGTGATCCATCAAAAAACCCTCTGATTGATATTTAATTAATAATTAACCAAAGGAACAGATAACACTTCGCAACGGGCATGAGTTTGCACATAACGCGTGGATGAACCCAATACCGCATCCATACCTCGTCTACCATGTGTGCCCAATACAATGAGATCAAACTCTTGAGCCTCGGCATACGAATTAAGAGTGGTTTTGGGTCGCCCTGTTAAAACAACACCTTGTGATTGATCAAGCCCTAGCTCTTCGATGGTCGCAGTCATTTGGGTTTTTGCTTTATCAATCAACGCATCAATCAAGCTATCTGTTCCCTCTATTCCTGCTTGAGAAAACTCTGTCATCGAAAAACCCATACTCATCGGGTCATAATAAAGATCATAAAGTGCAGATTCATCAACCACATTAACTAACACTAATTCCGAATCAAAATGCTCTGCAATCTTTATCGCACGTCTCGCGGCATGTCTTGAATGCGGGGAAAAATCAATACAAACCATTATTTTTTTATATGGATTTATCGGTATATCGGCCAACTGATCATTAGAATATTTTTTAATACGCAACCAATCCCATGCATCTTGCAAGGCAATGCGGTTAAAATACTTAATTTCGCTTTTTAAGAAAGGGCTTGAAAAAAATGTCATCCATTTTTGCCATTTTTTATCACCGACGATCGCCACTTTTTCAAATGAATCACCGTGCTTCATCCCAAAATATAAATCATCTTTTATAGCCGCTAAATCAGCACCATGAAAGTCATCCAATTCTATTAGCAAGGCCATTTTTTCATCAGGTTTAATCAATCCTTCCAAGCGTGGAAGAAACTCTTGATAATCATCGTGGCTTAATTTTCCAGACACACGTACTGCATATATATTGTCCTCGTGGACAGGAATAAACTGAAACATAATGTCACCTCAATAAATGCTATTAACTATTGAATAACACTATAGACACCCAAGGTTAATAAGACTGTCATCTAAATGACAAGCAAACAATTATTGATAAAAATAAATACTATGCTAATTAACCCATTTACAAAACTTCATCATTACTACATTTTACGCAAGCACCCCATCCAAAGTAGCTTATGGGAAAATAGCGTAAACAAATTAGCACTGGTAAATAATTTACCGACGAAAGAATTACGCCAATTAAAAAAACTAGCAACCCTACTTTTGTACAATAAAAATTTTGTAGGTGCACAAGGCTTAGTGCTAAGCGAAGAACATAAATTAATTATTGCGATTCAAGCCTGCTTGCCCATCTTAAAATTAGATTTAAGCTACTATGATGGCTGGTATGACATTGTTGTTTACCCCGATACGTTTGTTGTTTATCGCGATATAACTGATAGCAATGGATTAGTGCATAATAGCCGTAGAACGCTTAGTGGAGAGGCATGGTCAAGAGGACCTGTAATTCTTTCGTGGAGCGATGTTCAGCTAGATAGCTTTAAGCTACGCGAAGGTCACAACGTTGTCATCCATGAATTTTCCCATAAACTAGATATGTTAAATGGTCGTGCCAATGGCATGCCACCACTTCACCCAAATATGCACAGACAAGAATGGACAAAATCATTAAGTACGGCTTATGAGCGTTTAAAAAATCAATATGCGCAGTTCCAACACGCCCACATCAATGAATATGCTGCCACAAATCCCGCAGAATATTTTGCTGTTGTCAGTGAATATTTTTTTACCGCGCCCCTCGTTTTAAAACAACATAGTCCTGCCGTATATTCTCAACTTGTGCTATTTTATAAACAAGAACCTTTAGGGCATCTCAATTAAACAGAAAAGAAAAAACTAATGAATCGTTCTGCATCGCTCTATCTGCACTATAAAAACAAACTGTCTCATTCACCCTTATTTTCATCGCTTCCTGATGAAATTATGGATGAAATGATGGTGCACTTCCGTTATGAAACGTGGCGCAAAAAAACTCAATCTAGCAACACACAAATTAACAAACGATTTTATGTGATTATTGATGGTCGAATAGAGACAATTAAAATAAATCCAAACACAGGAAAAAGCATTGCCCTTGCTATTCTTGGCGAAGGGGATGCTTTCGATGTAATTACCTTGCTGGACGATAAAGAACACGATCCCGTCGTAGTTGCATTAGATGATATTCAGTTACTTTCTGCTCCTGTCGATCACGTACGCCAATGGTTACTTGATTACCGTGATTTCAATCATAATTTTATGCCCTATTTAGCACAACGCATGCGTATTAGAGAAAGTTTAATTTCTGACCTTGCACTTTACGACACCCCCACAAGGCTCGCCAGATTATTACTCCGCTATATCGAATACAATCAAAATGATTCGCATCACGAACACCCTGCCATTCCTCTATTTCATGACTTAACCCACGAAACACTCGCCCAAATGCTGGGCTCTGCACGACAAGTCGTCAATAAACACCTACAGACACTCAAACACGAAGGTATTATAAATACCAAACACCATCAGTGGACAATTGAAGACCTTGATGCCTTACAAAAAAAGGCGGGGAAAACGCTACAAAATTTCACTCAATAAAATTTAATTTCTCTAGTTAAGCTTAATCAAATTAAGAATAATCATCCTAAATTAAGTCTGTGTTAAGCCGTTTTATGAGATTCTATTGCTATCACTGATATTAAAACAATAATTCCAGTGATATAGGACTAAAATAATTATAAGAAGAATGGAGATTAAAGGATGTTAATTTTAACAAGACGCGTAGGTGAAGCATTAATGATTGGTGATGATGTCACTGTCACTGTACTTGGAGTAAAAGGAAACCAAGTTCGTATAGGTATTGCAGCCCCAAAAGAAGTTGCTGTTCATCGAGAAGAAATCTACAACCGTATTAAAAGCGAAGAAATTCGTTTAGTTAATCCTGAACAAAACGCCGGATAATACGTCTCAAAATTTTCAATATTATTACATGAATTCAACTTTACCTTATATTTGGTAAAGCGTATTTATGTGCGAGCAATTTAAGCCGATATAAAACAAAATTCTTCTGTTTCAATTTAAGTTTTACCATCAAATTTCCAGCATTTAATTCAAAATAAATAAAATCACCTTATTTTTATCTTTTTTATCAAAAACAGTCTTTACCTAAGCCTTATGCAAAGGTATCCTTGCGCTCTCTAAAAAAACCTGTTTTTTTAGAGACGAAAAAAAATACGGAGAAGTGGCCGAGAGGCCGAAGGCGCTCCCCTGCTAAGGGAGTACATGGTTTATCCCGTGTCGAGGGTTCGAATCCCTCCTTCTCCGCCATATTCAGTCAAGTGAATTTATTCACTTGACTTGTTATTCTGAAATAAGCAGAATACGCCTCCGCTACATCTAAGTAGCGACCTACGCGCTGGTAGCTCAGTTGGATAGAGTATCTGGCTACGAACCAGAGGGTCGGGGGTTCGAATCCTCCCCAGCGCGCCATACATATTGAAAACCCGCTAATTTTAGCGGGTTTTCTGTTTCTGGAAGAAATAGAATCGTCAAATACGGCTGTTAAAATGCTGATTAGTTCTTCATCCCACTAAGCCAAATAACTTACTTCTTTTCTGCAAGAAACATCCAAGCTTTGATTTTATAACGATTTTAAAAATTCAACTAAATCACTTTTTTCATCTGCACTAAGTTTGGTATTCAAAACATCAACGCCGTCATAATGATCTACTACATCCGCTAAAGTCGCATGTGCACCATCATGGAAATAAGGCGGGTGTTGCCAAACTCCTTTCAAAGGTGTGGTTCTATATTTACCTGTTGATGCTCTATTTGCATGTAATGGGTTACTACCCGTTTCAAATGGGTCATGTAATACAGGTGCATCAGTAAAGAGTTCACCTGAATGACAACTTGAACAGGTACCCTTCCCTTCAAAAACTACTTTTCCACGGGCTGCTGCAACTTTATTAAAACTTCCTAGAGGAGGCTTTGGCGGTTGTAAACTTAGCTGATATTTAAGCAAGGCGGGAAGTTTCGGTGCAACTAAATCCTTTTCTACTTTGATATCAAGCCCTAAATGATCACTCTGAAAATTTCCGATTCCACCCATTTGTGTCACAGCAATATATCGATTCCAAGATGATATTTCTCCTTCACCTGTATAAGTTTCTAGAGCCACTCCTTTCAAGCCCCATGCTGGAGTAATCAAAACAGGGGCACTAACCCCATCTTGATTAAAATAATCATCAAATCTTCCGGGACCCCATGAAGCATAGGTTGCTCGCTTTTCAGGTTTATCATCAAAAAATGGGGAAAGTGAAATTATCAATCCTGGATTAAGATCCCTAGCTGGCCAACCATCAAGTCGTTTACCAATTCCTTTTGTCACAGAATCATCAACAACTGAATGACAAAGAGCACAGGTAATACCAAACTTACTTACCGTACCATCTTCCTCAACCGTTGCTTTAATCCCAACTACCGCATCCATTTTTAACAAAGCCAGAGTGGTTTTGGGGTCATTTAATAATACTTCGCTAGCTAAAACTGCATTGAGCGTTTCTTTAGGTACAGCTTCTGAATCAACTTTTAATCCAACGCCTAGTGCCGCAACGGGGCTGATAGTGGTGACTACTTCATTCCATTTTAAAACATCCGTCCAAAAAGCCTCATCACCAAATGTTTCATAACGAAAAGTATCCTGCGGGTCAAATTCTGTTGCAACATTACTCTCAGAAGAAGAGTTATTACATCCTGTAAGCGATAGAACCGAAAATATGGTTAAACCTACTATCTTGTTTTTTAAAATTTTCATATATACCTCCATGGTTAGTAATTCCTTAACACGAGAGAGATGCAATTCACTTTCAAAAGGTTCCCACAATTATTTTTTATAATTTCGGAACTTTTCACCGCGCTGAGACATCTTGGGGGTGATACACGACAAATATTTTAGAAAATTACTATAGGAACTATTTATGAAAAATTTAGATGTAATAAAACAAGCCAGTAGAATAATTTTATTTGCTTCGACTCTTGTTATGACGACAGCACAAGCTGGTTCAAGTTGCTGGACTGCAGGGATGATTGATGGAAGTTGTCTTAATACTAGTAGCACCAAAATCAAAAAAAATACTGTTTATAGCTCTAAATGCTGGACAGCAGGAGTTTTAAACGGAATGTGTTACAACAAACCACTATCAGTATCAACCACTGTAAAAAATGTTAGTTTAAAAAGCTGTAGGGCATCAGGAATCCTAAATGGCGTATGTTTTTAAAAATTTTGGGAACCTTTAATCAAACCAAATCATCTTGAAGGGGAATATTCGGAATTAAAGCAAGAATTAAACCAAATAATCACTTTTAATAACTAGATATAGGAATAACCATGAACACAATTAGCGCATCGTTAAAAAAACAAACTCGTCATGTAATTTTTTCACTTTCAACAGTTGTACTATTGGTAGGCTGTTCTGGTACAACGGCAGATACCTCTAAGAAATCCGCACCTTTAAGTGATGCAAATATTGCAGCCATTGTGGTTGGAGCCAATAATATCGATATATCAGCTGCTGATATTGCATTACAGCGTTCTAAAAATGATGAAGTAAGAAAGTTCGCTCTACGTATGAAAACAGACCATAAAGCAGTTTTAGATTCCGCGGTTAAATTAGTTACCAGACTTGGCGTTACACCAGTGAATAATAATCTTGTTGCGACCCTTTCAAAACAGTCGCAGGAGCATGAGGCAAAATTACGTACTCTATCAGGCAGAGCCTTTGACAAGAGTTATATTGATCATGAAGTGGTGTATCACAAGGCTGTTATCAGCGTGATTGAAGAGCAATTAATTCCTTCTGCAAAGAACAAAGAACTAAAAGACACCTTAATATCGGTTTTACCCGCATTTAAAGCCCATCTTAAGCACTCTGAAATGATTCAGAGTCAGATATGAATACCGTTAAGCAGAATACGTTGAAAAATCGATATGGACCTAAAATAAAGTTTCTCATTTCTGTGGTACTAGGTACGATACTTGCGTTGATAGTTGGTTTAGCAACAAGCTCTTCGGGAGCTCTACCAGCGCCTAAACATCATCAGATTATCATTTCAGGTTTTGAGTTTTCCCCCAAAGAACTTATGGTATCGGCGGGTGATAGGGTAACGTGGATAAACAAAGATATTGTTCCACATAATATTGCACTCAACTCAATGCAAAAAGCGTTATCTCCTGATCTTGCTAGCGGTGAAAAGTTTAGTTTTATTGTAGATAATTCACTATCCTATATCTGCGGTCTGCACCCTTCTATGCAGGGAAAATTGATTGTTAAATGACATAATGATAAGCAAGGAGCAACAGTCAAAGGCTGTTGCTCGTCTTATTTTAAAATAAAAATAGGAATAAAGAATGTTAGAAAGCCTTACAGAATCGGAGCTAGCCAATGTCAAAAATATCGTTGTGCCAGCATCTCATATTTCTGACAAAGATATAGTCACACGTATAAAACAAGGTGACGTGGATGCCTACGGCAGTATTATGCGCCGTTATAATCAACGCATATATCGCATTGCACGTAGCTTCGTAACTGATGATGCAGCCGCGATGAACATAGTCCAAGAAGCACATATTAAGGCTTATACTAAGATTGATAGTTTTCGTGGAACGACAAGCTTTTTTGCGTGGCTAGCCAGTATTACTAGAAATGAAGCCTTAATGTACTTGAGAAAAAATAAGAGAGAGGTGTCTATGGAGGAAGATAATATAGATTTCATTCAGCAATCAAATGATGAATTTCTTAATAACGATAAACTTCCTGATGCCTTGATAGAAAACAAACAATTAAAGTCACTGATTAATAAGAACATCGACAAACTGCCCGAAAACTTTAGAACGGTTTTTGTATTACGTGCAGTTGAACAACTCAGTGTAAAAGAAACGGCAGAAATCTTAGATATTAAAGAAGAAACTGTAAAGACACACTTCTTTAGAGCAAAGCGTTTATTACGAGATCAAATACAAAGCTACCTCAATAACGTGGGTATGAATGTTTATGAATTTGGAGGAGATCATTGCGATATTATTGTCCATAAGGTGATGCGACAAATCAAATCATCAACTTAAATTAAAGATCTATTCACCGGAACAAAAAATCACAGCCCCTATTATGAAATATTCTGACAGGCATGTTTGATCCCAGATCTTGGTATAGTATTGGTATTAATAAGGATTGCCTAAACCAAATTGCTAGCGATTGGTTTTTTATGCCTGATCTAATCCAAACGCTTCATGCAAACTACGCACGGCTAATTCTAAATACTTTTCGTCAACAACAACCGAAACCTTAATTTCTGAAGTTGAAATCATATGAATATTGATGTTTTCTTTAGCTAATGCTTCAAACATTTGGCTTGCAACGCCCGCATGAGAGCGCATTCCACCGCCAATAATAGACACTTTTGCAATTTTATCATTGCCACTACACGTCTCTGCGCCTAATCCTTTTCCAGTGGCGCATAATATATCTTTTGCTTGCACATAATCGTTACGATGTACTGTAAACGTAAAGTCAGTTGTGCCATCTGTACCAATATTTTGTACAATCATATCGACTTCGATATTTGCATCAGAAATGGGACCGACTATTTTATACGCTACGCCCGGTTGATCAGGTACGCCAGTAATTGTTAATTGTGCTTCGTCTTTATTAAACGCAACGCCTCGAACTAAAACCTCTTCCATAATATCTTCCTCACGCGTAACTAGCGTACTTTTTCCGTCATCACCTTCATCAAAACTCGATAAAACTCGAATTGGCATATCATATTTATGCGCAAATTCTACTGCGCGAATTTGTAATACCTTAGAGCCTTGGCTCGCCATTTCTAACATTTCTTCCAATGCCAATTTGGGAATATGCCGCGCTTCTGGCACTACGCGTGGATCAGTTGTATAAACGCCATCCACATCGGTATAAATCTGACATTCATCCGCCTCTAACGCGACGGCTAAAGCAACTGCAGTCGTATCAGAACCACCGCGTCCTAGTGTCGTAATGTTGCCTTCATCGTCGACTCCTTGAAAACCAGCAACGACAACAACACGACCGGCATCTAAATCTTGCTTGATCCTACTACCTTCTATTTGGCTGATACGCGCTTTACTAAATGCATTATCTGTCATCACGCGTGCTTGTGTTCCGGTATACGAGCGAGCAGAACAGCCTTTTGCTTCCAACGCCAAACTTAACAATCCTATCGTTACTTGCTCGCCAGTGGAAAGCACAACGTCTTTTTCACGCGCCGAACCGTGTGGGTTAATCTCATCAATCAGTGTGACTAATTTATTAGTTTCTCCCGACATCGCGGATAAAACCACGACAACCGAATCGCCACGTTGACGATAACGAATCACACGTTTGGCAACCTCTTGAATACGCTCCACCGAGCCAACCGAAGTACCACCATATTTTTGAACGACTAATTTATTTTTTGCTGTCATGATAGCTGCCCTTCAATCCAAGCGGGTACAGATTCTAACGCCGCAGGGAGTGCATCGGGGTTATTACCACCACCTTGCGCCATATCGGGTCTACCGCCACCTTTTCCATCTATTTGACTGGCAACGTGTTTTAATAAATCGCCAGCTTTAATCGTTGCTGTTTCAGCTTTTGTCACGCCTGCAACTAAACTTACTTTGCCGTTTGCAACAGTAGAAACTAGCACCGCGGCTTTGCCTAATTTATTCTTTAATTGATCTACCGTGTCACGTAACGATTTAGGGTCAGCACCTTCCAAATTAGCCGCTAATATTTTTATACCATTCACTTCGACCGCTTGTGATGCTAAATCCGAACCTGCTTGAGAAGCGAGTTTAGATTTTAATTGCTCTAGCTCTTTTTCTAAGGAACGTGTTTTCTCTAATATTAAACCGACTTTTTCTTCTGCGCCATTCACACCTGTTTTCACTAGGTCGGCGATAGACTCTAACTGATTTGAACGTGCTTCGACCCAATCCAACGCGCCAGTGCCAGTCACCGCTTCAACACGGCGAACACCTGCGGCAACACCTGACTCACTAATAATTTTAAATAAACCAATATCACCTGCGCGCTTTACGTGCACACCACCACACAGTTCAGTTGAATAGCCTATATTAACCACACGTACTTGATCGCCGTATTTTTCACCAAACAACGCCATTGCGCCTTGTTTGATAGCTTCATCCATACTGGTTACATTTGATTTGGCTTCTGCATTTAGGCGAATTTCATTATTAACCAGTTTTTCTACCTTGTTAATTTCTTCTTTTGTCATGGGTTCAGAGTGCGCAAAATCAAAGCGTAAACGATCTGCGGTTACCAACGAGCCTTTTTGTTCTACATGCTCACCTAAAACGTCGCGTAACGCTTTGTGCATTAAATGAGTAGCTGAATGGTTTAATACGATTGCTTGACGGCGATCTTCGGTCACCTGTGCAGTTAATTTATCACCTACTTTAAGTGACCCATTTATCATGACGCCATTGTGAATAAAAACATTTCCTTGTTTTTGCGTATCTTTGACTTCAAATATATTCTTATCACCCGCGCCCATCGAAACAAGTTGACCTGTATCACCCACAGGCCCACCTGATTCAGCATAAAACGGCGTACTTTTTAGTATAACTTGTCCTTCATCGCCCATTGTAAGTACATCTGATTTTTTGCCTTTGACAAACAATGAATCTACTTCAACTTCATCTTTGGTTTTCTCATAACCACTAAAGTCTGTTTCACCACTGACATCTAATTTATCCGTATAGTCGGTATCAAATTTTCCGGCAGCGCGTGCGCGTGCGCGTTGTTGCTCCATTGCTGTTTCAAAACCAGCTTCATCTACCTTTAATTTTTGTTCGCGCGCAATATCAGCAGTTAAATCCAATGGAAAACCGTAGGTGTCATATAATTTAAAAACAACATCACCTGAAATAGTATCGCCATCCATCTTTGAAATAGCGTCACCCAAAATCTTCATGCCTTGGTCCAAGGTTTCTGCAAAACGCTTTTCTTCTTTAAGTAAAGTTTGCTCAACCTTGTCTTCTGCTTTTGCAAGTTCTGGGTAAGCTTCACCCATTTCCTTAACCAAAGGCTTAACCAATTTATGAAAAAACGCATCGTTTAAACCCAGCTTATGACCATGTCGTGCTGCACGACGAATAATACGTCGCAACACATAACCGCGCCCTTCATTAGATGGCACAACACCATCAACAATCAAGAATGAACACGAGCGAATATGATCCGCGATTACCTTTAAAGAAGCATTATCCAAGTCATCTGTTTTTGCTAAAGCAGCGATGAATTTAAGCAGATTCTGGAATAAATCAATATCGTAATTACTGTGACCATTTTGCAAAATAGCCGCTAGTCTTTCCAAGCCCATCCCTGTATCAACAGATGGTTTTGGCAAAGGATTCATCGCGCCATCTTTGGAACGATTGTATTGCATGAAAACAAGATTCCAAATTTCTATATAGCGATCGCCATCTTCTTCTGGTGTTCCTGGAGGACCACCCCAAATATGCTCACCATGATCGTAAAAGATTTCGGTACAAGGACCACAGGGACCCGTATCTCCCATCGCCCAGAAATTATCACTTTCGTATTTTTTACCGGGCTTATCTCCAATGCGGCTGATGCGTTCTTTGGGAAAGCCAATTTTGTTTATCCAAATATCAGCCGCTTCGTCATCTGCTTCATAGAGCGTTACCCATAATTTTTCTGCAGGTAACTTAGCAACTTTCGTAAGATATTCCCATGCATAGCTAATCGCATCCTCTTTAAAATAATCGCCAAAACTAAAGTTACCGAGCATTTCAAAAAAAGTATGATGACGGGCGGTATAGCCTACATTTTCAAGATCATTGTGTTTTCCGCCTGCCCGAACACAACGCTGTGATGATGTCGCACGTGAATAATTACGTTTATCTTCACCTAAAAATACATCTTTGAATTGCACCATTCCTGCATTGGTAAATAGGAGTGTCTTGTCGTTACCCGGAATCAGAGAACTTGAGGCAATAATTTGATGATTTTTACTTGCAAAAAAATCTAAGAAACCCTGACGGATTTCCGCGGTTGTGATTAACTTTTTAGATTCTTTTTTTAATTCTGATGACATGTGCGACTCGACTGCTTTTTACTTACGAAAGCGCGTATTGTCGCTGTATGCTGGGGGAGTTTCAAGCTACGTTTTGAAAAACAGCAAAACATTACTCATTTTTCTTTATCAAAACTAACTTCTTCTTTTTTAACTCATATTCTTGTTTACATGATTTACAATATAAACGCAGATAATACTTTTCTAAGAAATAAACAACGATTAACAAGAATGCAATAAAAACTAATGCTGAAATTGTATTAGTGAGCGTAAAAAATGACGCAATAATGCCGATCACAATCCAAAATATTATTTCAAAAGAACAACCTAGCAAAAGATTTTCTAAAAATGGAAGGCGTAAACTTTTAGAAACCAGCTTTTCATCACATTGAGGACAATAGCGCGTCTTGTGAAAAAGCATTTATCCCACAATAACTCTAATTACCTCAGCATCAAAACCGCGCCCCGATAAAAACCGCATTTGTCTCGCTTTTTCTTTAAAATCAAATGGTTTTGTTTTACCAAACTTTTTTTCACGCTGTTCTTTGGCTAACTGGTACCAATCAATATTGGCTTCTTGCATTGCGTTGTTGATTAGAGAAGTATTTATGCCACGTTGCCTTAATTCATTGGCGATTTTTACAAAGCCTTGACCACGTCCACTTCGATAGCGAATAAAACTTTCAGTAAATCGTTCTTCGTTGAGATAATTATTTTCTTCTAGTTGATCAAGTAATTTTTCAAAATCTACATTTTCTGAAAATACTTTTTTTGCGAGCTTATTTTTAATTTCTTGCCGTGAGTGTTCGCGCATAGCGAGAGAGTAGATGGCTGAGTTCATGCAACGCGTATAATTATCACGTTTACTGAAACCTAGTTTACTCATCTACTCCTCGTCTACTCTTTTTTTAAGTTTATTTGGTAGGTTTTGCTTTCTTAGCTGCTTTTGGATTAGTAGTCTCTTCTACCGCATCATCCGATACTTCAGCGTCTTCTACCGCTTTTGATGGCATGAGTTTCTCACGAATTAAAGCTTCTAATTCATTAGCAACTTCTGGGTGTTCTTTTAAATACACGCCAGAGTTGTCTTTTCCTTGACCAATTTTCTCGCCTTTGTAGCTGTACCAAGCCCCTGCTTTATTCACTAGTTCTTCTTGTACACCAAGGTCTAATAACTCGCCCACGTGTGAGACACCTTCACCATAACGGATTTCAAACTCAGCTTGTTTAAAGGGAGGTGCCATTTTGTTTTTAACTACTTTAACACGGGTGCTGTTGCCGACGATTTCATCACCTTTTTTAATTGCACCAATACGGCGTATATCTAAACGAACCGAAGCATAAAATTTAAGCGCATTACCGCCAGTAGTTGTTTCTGGGCTACCGAACATGACACCAATTTTCATACGAATTTGGTTGATAAAAACCACCATGGTATTTGAACGTTTGATATTAGCCGTCAATTTACGCAAAGCCTGTGACATCAAACGTGCCTGCAGACCCATGTGTGAGTCGCCCATATCACCCTCAATTTCTGCTTTTGGTGTAAGTGCTGCTACTGAATCAATAACCACTAGATCAACACCACCAGAGCGAACCAGCATATCAGTGACTTCTAAGGCTTGCTCGCCCGTATCGGGTTGAGAGACCAAAAGCTCATCTATGTTCACACCAAGTTTTGCCGCGTAACTGGGGTCAAGTGCGTGCTCCGCATCAATAAAAGCAGCTGTGCCCCCCTTTTTTTGGCACTCTGCAATAGCATGTAACGTCATGGTTGTTTTACCCGATGATTCTGGGCCGTAAATTTCTATGACACGTCCCTTGGGTAAACCACCGATGCCAAGCGCAAGGTCTAAGGTAAGTGAACCTGTTGAAATAACGTCAATATTGCGTGCGGCAGCTGAATCACCCATACGCATTACAGTACCTTTACCGTATTGTCTTTCGATTTGTCCTAATGCGGCTGCTAATGCTTGTTTTCTTTGCTCATCCATTTTTATTACCCTGTTAATTTATTTAGTAGATGTAAGTTATGATACTGATGCGCTCCCTCAATTCGTGAGGGAGTAAAATTTAATTTGTACATTTTTTATGGTCATAATAACCATTTTGTAATGCATCGATCACATCCTCCGTTTGTTCTATAATAGCCCGATAAGCGAACATAAATCAAACTTATATTTTTGCGCCTATCTTTTCAATGATACCGTTAAGTGCATATTCAACAGATTTTTCTCGAATATTTTCCCTATTCCCAGAAAATAAACACGTTTCCGCTTCTGCGGAAAAACCTTTAAGCATCCAAGCGAAGCAAACTGTGCCCACGGGTTTTTCTTTACTGCCGCCACTGGGGCCAGCAATTCCACTAATTGCAATTGCAATATCAGCAGACGAATGTTGTAAAGCACCCTGTACCATTTCTTTTACAACTGGCTCGCTAACCGCTCCGTGCTCTTCTAGGGTCTTCTCGCGAACGCCCAACATATCTTGTTTTGATTGATTGCTATAAGTAACAAACCCTCTGTCAAAATAAGCAGAACTACCCGCCCTATCTGTCATTAGTTTGGCTACCCAGCCGCCCGTGCATGATTCAGTCGTCACCAAAACTAAATTATTCTTTATTAAAAACTGTTGAACTTTTGTAATTATATTGGTCATAAATTGATCAGTTGCGAATAATGGTAAGGGAATACCTGATTTCAAATGAGCTTTAAGCCTAGGTTAAGGAAGGCTGTTTAATACTCGGCGAATACGGAAGACCCAATCTTATAAAAAATATAAAGACGTGGAAATAGACGTCTCTTCTAAAAATCAGAACAGGATATTAGCATGTCCAGCTCATTAAAGTTTTCAGCATTATTACTTGTCAGTCTTTTTACATTCGGATGTGGAGGCGGTGGAGAAAATACTGCAACCCCTGTTGCTAACCACCCTGAAAGTGAAAATATTTCGGAAGAACCTGTCGTAGTCGAAGAACCTGCCGTGGTTGAAGAACCTGCTGTGGTTGAAGAACCTGCTGTGGTTGAAGAACCTGTGATGGTTGAAACGCCCATTGTTGTTAATCCCCCTCAAACACACCATAGCTATGAAGTAAAAACTAAAGCTGATGCCGCACGCTTTTTAACTCAAACAACCTTTGGACCAACACAAGAAAGTATCGATCAGTTATTTGCAATAAAAGATTATGAAAAATGGCTTGATGCACAATTAAGTACCCCAACCACTTTACATTTCCCAAAAGTAAAAACATTAGCAAAAACGATGTGTGCCGATCAAGAGAATGATGGCACACCACTGCTTGATTCATGGGAAGTCACTCATGCACGCCACCAGGTCTGGTGGGAGACGGCAATGCATGCAGATGACCAACTCAGACAACGCGTTGCGCTTGCCTTAAGTGAAATTCTTGTGGTTTCGGATTCAGAAGGCTTAGGTTTAACCGACTTCCAATTTGGTGTTACCAGTTATTACGATGTATTAGTCAAACATGCACTTGGGAATTACCGTGACTTACTCGAAGAAGTGACACTCCATCCCGCCATGGCTGACTTTTTAAGCATGACTCGCAATCGAAAGGCGGATGTGACTGAAGGTATTCGACCTGATGAAAACTATGCGCGCGAATTATTGCAACTGTTTACTATTGGCGTGCATGAATTAACCATTGGTGGCGAAGAAAAGCATGATATTAACGGTAATACTATCCCTACTTATAACCAACAAACCATTGAAGAATTTGCCAAAGTCTTTACTGGTTGGACTTATCATGGCATTAGTTGGGATGACTATTTTGGTGATGCCGACCATACCAAGCCCTTAGTTGCCGAAGCCCTATATCACGATACCTCTGAAAAAACCTTACTGAATAACCAAAAAAGCCCCGCTAATCAAACCGCGCAAGCAGATTTGAATTTTGCACTAGATAATATTTTCAGCCACCCCAATATCGCACCTTTCGTGAGTAAACGCCTAATCCAGCGCCTTGTTACCAGTAACCCCGCACCCGATTATATTGCGCGCGTTGCGGCTGTTTTTAATGACAACGGTAGCGGTGTTAAAGGTGATTTAAAAGCTGTCGTAAAAGCAATCCTACTCGATAACGAAACGCTTATTAGAAACAACGAAGAAGATTTTGGGAAGTTGCGCGAACCGATGTTACGTATCAGCCATTTATGGCGCGCATTTAAGATGCAACCCGCCTTAAAAACAGGGCATTTTTGGGAATCCCATATCGGTTGTGGACAAGGAAATTACGAATATTATAATTTTTGGTATGCACTTGATTACTTAAACAATATAACAGGACAAGGTCCTTTACAGGCAAAATCTGTTTTTAACTTTTTCAAACCCGGTTATTCGCCCACGGGCTTATTAAATAACAAAGGACTTGCTGCCCCTGAGTTTCAAATTGTTAATGCAAACACGCTAACAAGAACTTCTAATCTACTCTATGACTTACTTGAATATTTTGCTGATAGCGTTGCAACAACGCCTACTCTTAATGGTTTTTCCAAGCTTAATCTCGCTTATGAAACATCAATAGCCAGCAATACTGATAATTTGCTCGATCACTTAAATTTGGTTTTGATGAATGGTTCAATGTCAACACCGCTGAGAAGCATTCTAAAAGCACACCTTAATAAAACGGGCATTTATCCAGCGGGAGAAGAAGGGAAACTGGTTAAAGCGCGAGAAGCCATAATGCTAATCATTAGCTCGCCTGAATATTTAATCCAACGATAGTAGGGTTTAAAGGGCACCTCAATTAATTAGGTGTTCCTTCTGCAAGGTTACAAGCCATCCTGTCCTAGACGCGCTTCGCAGGAAATGGTTATTCCCTTTACAAGAAGTGCAACAACGGAGAGGATGGCTTATAGCCTTGCCCTGCGGGGCTTAGCCAAAAACCTATACTCCGCGTTATTGACACTCGAAAGGCAATAAGCATTACAAGTGACAATGCCTTGATTATAACTTTTTGGCGTTGCCAGAAGAAATACCTAATTAATAGAGATGCCCTTAAATGAATAAAACAAAACAACAGCAACGCAGAGCTTTTATTAAAAAGCTTGCCCTTGGCATTGGCTCTACTTCACTGCTAGCAACGCAAGGAAAATTACAATTCATACAGTCTGCGATGGCAGCAGATTACAGCGGTTTTACTGACCATAAATCATTGGTCTGTGTCTTTCTTGCTGGAGGTAATGATTCGTTTAATATGATGGTGCCTTACGAACAAAGTGCTTATAACCAATACAAAACTGCACGTTCCGGAATGGCGCTTGCACGTAATACCTTGTTGCCGCTAACAGGTAATCAACAGGCTTTTCATCCATCTATGCCTGACCTAAAAAATCTATACAACACCAATAAACTCAGCGTTGTAACCAATGTCGGGGCTTTAATCGAACCGACAACACGCACCAGTTATAACAATGAAAGCGTATTGCTACCCATCGATTTATTTTCACACAATCACCAACAAGAGTTTTGGCAAACAGGATCAACGGCGAAATCCAGTACACATCCCCCTGGTTGGGGCGGTAGAATGATGGATTTATTAGCCTCTGCCAACACCAATCCAACGGATCCTGCTTTATTTAGTATTGCAGGTAACAGTATTTGGCAAAGAGGTCTGCAACCACTGGATTTTGTTCTGAATCCATACAATGGCGTTAGCACCATGGAAGCATTCACTCCAGACACATGGCCTAACTGGAAAAGTAGCCGTGTTGATGCTTGGAATCAAATTCTTGATTTAAATAATTCTTCTTTACTCAATCAACAAATGGCCAGCAAATATAAAAGCACAACAGAACGTGTTAATGCGCTGATTGGAAAAATCGCACAAGCACAACAAATTACCACTACTTACCCAGCTGGGAATGAACTTGCAAACCAGTTAAAAATGGTAGCAAAAATGATTTCAATAAGAGAAAACCTTGGCATGAAACGCCAGATATTCTTTGTATCACTCGGTGGTTGGGATTCACATGGCAATCAACTGACAGATCATCGTGATCAATTAAAACTGCTAAACGATGCGCTCAATAGCTTCTACCTCAGTACCGTAGAATTAGGTGTAGCCAATAGTGTAACCACCTTTACCGCCAGCGAATTCGGGCGTACCTACAGTATAAACGGCGATGGCACAGACCACGGTTGGTCTGAGCATAACCTAATAATGGGCGATGCAATACTCGGCGGACAAATTCATGGCGACCTACCCAATTTAACCATCAACGGTCCTGATGATGTTGAAGATACAGGGCGTTTCATTCCCAAATACGGAGTTGATCAATATGCCGCGACGCTTGCTAAATGGATGGGAATGACAGATACCGATATGCTGGATATTTTTCCAAACTTACACAATTTTAATGAGAAAGACCTTGGGTTTATGGCTTAGTGATCGTTTATTAAAAGTAACAAATCAATCACTAAATTAATCGATCAAGTGACACTCTTGCCTTGATTTGTTAAATTGCACGGATGCCTAAAAACGCAACAAAATCCCCCGCAAAAACAAAACCAAAACACACGCCCATGATGCAGCAATATTTAGGCATCAAATCAGAAAATCCAGAGCTATTATTGTTCTACCGCATGGGTGATTTTTACGAACTGTTTTTTGATGATGCTAAACGCGCGGCTGAAATTCTTAATATCACACTTACCGCACGCGGCAAAACCAATGGCGAACCCATCCCGATGGCAGGCATTCCATACCACGCTGCCGAACAATATTTACCGCGTCTTTTGAAACAAGGCATTTCGGTTGGTATTTGTGAACAAATTGGCGACCCTGCCACATCAAAAGGCCCTGTAGAACGCAAAGTTGTTCGCATTCTCACACCTGGAACAGTCACCGATGATTTTTTATTAGAAGAGTGTCGTGATAACTTATTGTTGGCTGTTTCTTTTAACAAAGAACAATATGGCATCGCCTGTATCGACCTAAGCAATGGACGATTTAATGTACAAGAAGTTGCCGACCATCCTAGCCTTGTCAATGAGATTGAGCGGTTACAACCTGCTGAAATTCTCATTTCTGAAGATTTAACACTCGCTGATGGCTCAAAAATTTTATCTCCTGATAACTATCCAATCACCCAACGTGCACCGTGGCATTTTGATGAAGAAACCGCTCGCTCACTTTTACACAAACAACTTGGCACAAAAGACTTAGCCGGTTTTGGCTGTGATGATTTACCCTGCGCGATTATCGCTGCTGGCGCATTACTCCAATATGTAAATGAAACACAACGCACCGCTTTGCCCCACATCAATAGTATGCAAGTTGAAAGCAGTGACGATGGCATTATTTTAGATGCTGCCAGCCGTCGCAATTTAGAGCTAGAACACAGCTTGATGGGCGACCATAAAAACACCCTCATTTCAGTTCTGGATAATACTGCCACCAATATGGGCGCACGTTTATTAAGTCGTTGGTTAAATAAACCACTGCGTAATCACACCGTGTTACGTAATCGTCATCAAGCGGTTGATAGTTTAATTCAGCAATATCACTACGAAACATTGCACGAATCATTGCGTCATGTCGGAGATATTGAACGTATTATTTCGCGCATTGCGCTGGGTTCGGCACGCCCACGTGATTTATCCACGTTACGAGATTCGCTTAAAACCGTACCAGAACTTCATAACGTTTTAACGTCGATTGATCATCCACACATACAAACCTTGCAGGACAATATTGGTATCCATGAAGATTTAATCTTTTTGCTGGATAAAGCCATTATCGAAAACCCACCTGTTTTAACTCGTGATGGCGGGGTAATTGCCGAAGGTTATGATGAAGAACTGGACGACTTTCGCAACCTCAGTAAGAATTCAGATCAGTACCTACTCGACCTCGAAACACGCGAAAAAGAGCGCACAGGTATTACCAGCCTAAAAGTAGCTTACAATCGTGTGCATGGTTTTTATATTGAGATACCGCGCACACATTCGGATGAAATTCCTCCAGAATATGTTCGCAGGCAAACCTTAAAAGCAACAGAACGTTTTATTCTGCCCGAGTTAAAAGAATTTGAAGATAAGGTGCTTTCAGCTCGCGAACGCTCTTTATCACGCGAAAAGGCACTCTATGAAAGCTTATTGGTCGAGCTATCACATCACATACTTCCCTTACGCGACACTGCACATCATATTGCCGAATTAGATGTACTGAGTAATTTCGCAGAACGTGCTGTTATCAATAATTACAGTTGTCCAACACTTACTGATCAGCCTGGCATTGAAATTTCTGCTGGTAGACATCCGGTAGTAGAACGCACACTTGATGACCCATTTGTACCCAATGATTTAATTATGGATTCACAACGCAGAATGCTAATGATCACTGGTCCCAATATGGGCGGTAAATCAACTTATATGCGCCAAATTACGCTCATCGTTTTGATGGCACACATCGGCTGTTACGTTCCTGCCGAAGCCGTTACCATTGGTCCGATTGATCGGATTTTCACTCGTATTGGCGCTCATGATGACTTAAGTACCGGCCGCTCAACCTTTATGGTAGAAATGACCGAGGCAGCTAATATTTTAAATAATGCTACCGCAAATTCACTGGTCTTGATGGATGAAATCGGGCGAGGCACTAGCACCTTCGATGGTCTATCGTTGGCATGGGCGTTTGCCGAATTTCTCGCCATTCAAAAACAAGCCTTCACCCTGTTTGCCACCCATTACTTTGAACTTACCGCCCTGCCTGAAAAAATCAGCACCATCGCCAATGTGCATATCAATGCCATCGAACACGGCGATAAAATCGTATTTTTACACAGCGTAAAGGACGGCCCCGCTAATCAAAGCTATGGTTTGCAAGTAGCGCAGCTAGCCGGAGTACCGAAAAATGTCATCGCCCAAGCGCGCAAGAAATTACATCAATTAGAACAAGATGCAAGACAAGCACCACAACAAGGGCAAACAATGTCGTTAAATCTAGGTTTTGAACCAGAAGTGGATGAAAGCGCCGAAGAGATTAAAAAGGCATTGGAGGTGATTGATCCCGATGAGCTAACGCCAAGACAGGCTTTGGATACGTTGTATCAATTGAAGAAGTTATTGAACGCTGTTTTAGAATAATACTTTAAGCCACACATGATGGATTATTAAATCATTCTTTTTTCACTAAATTAGATAATTTACGCAAACTAATAAATAAACCAACTAAAATAATAAAAAAGAATAACAAGTTAAATAAAAACTTTGGCAAAATGATGTAATCCTGTATAGATACCTCACCTTGCACAGAATGCCATGGTTCATCAATAAGCCAGTAAATTGGCCAACCACCAACTAATGAACAACTTTTCTCCAAGTTTCCGGGAGGGTAATAAGACAATTCTTTGATATAAGGATATTTTCCATCGAGATCCTTCTCAAAAGTATAGTTTTCACCAAAATAAACGGTAATCAATAAAGAAAAAAAGAGTAGAAATAAAATAATAAGAAATTTCATTAGCAATGCATATTAAGTGGGCAAGTAACTATACTTGTCCAAATTAAATCATTAATACAAAGAAAGTGTATATAAAATCTTTCTCGACGAACTACCAGTTATCAAATAATTTCGTCCGCGCAAAGGATTGACATGCGCACCATTAATACTTAATGATGCTGAAGAACCCCCATCTAAACGAATTGCGTCTTTTACTCCCAATGACTTAAACACCAGACACATGTCATACGGAGTAGTTATATAGTCAGAACCAAATACAGCATTTACTGATGCTGAAGATATAACAACCAACCTATTATCAGTAGTAATACCAGCAGCACTCCATAAATTTGGTTGTCCAGGACTTCCCTCTGAATAATTTGAACACTGTCCATTCTTTACTATCGTAGCATCTGATGGCAAAGTAACATAATTATAACCCTGATAATTAAATGTATCTTGATCAACAGCATCATCAATACTTGAGCGTGGAACAGTAAATAGTTTTGCATTAAAAAACTGTTCATTAAACTGATTGTTTTTCTTAAACCCTAAAAAAATTAGATTTTGGTATTTCAAGAAACCTTCAAGACGCTGACCAGCATCATGCACGACTCCATTGAACCCACCAACTGGAAAGGGAGTATAAATTCTTGCCTCATCGCCTTCCCAAAAACCACCATTGACAGCAATTGTCGCTCCATTTGACTCTGCAACATGTTTATTAATATCTTGTAGATCATAACCCTCAATCACTTGGTTTGCTGGGAAGTTTTGACCATCTCTATTCTTTGTAATAGTCATTAGATAGTAATTAGCATACCAAGGATAGGTAATTCTAACATCCGATACATTTGTTAATTCTGAAATAGTAATCCATATATTTGGATATAAATCCTCACACGCTGAAGTATAAACATTATGGTTACCATCTCGTATTAAGTTATCTATTGAAGATCGTAATGCACTTAATTCATTTAAACATTTGTATGTTGGATGCTGAATTATCCTTTGAGGCCCTAATATAGCTTTTTGCCTAGATTTGCCTAAAAGGCTTTTACTACGAGTTTTTTCTGACAGGGACTGTCTCAAAGGATCTTGATCGCGCACTTGAAAGCTATTTTCAAAATAACGACTAATATATTTTATAATTCCAGACTTTAATACTTTAGGTTTTACATAATTTGAGCCATATTTAAACTCATAATCATCCAGTGTTTTATTCGCAGGTAAGTTGCCAATATTAACTTTTATAATCATACTTTTTGACAGTTTATTACTTGGAATACTGGAAACTTCAGTAAACAAACGTTTTCTAGGGTCACCCTCTTTCTCCAAAACATTAAAACCTACTACAAACGGTTTTCTAGTTGCACGTTTTGGGATCGTAATCTTAAAACTACCTACTTTTAAATTCTTAATACCTTTTTTGGGCTGATATAAAGCAATCACGCCATCGGAAGCAGCAACACCACCCGATGCTAAATATTTAACTGAATGTCCCTTGTGACCTTTGGAGTCAAAGAACATTTCATAGGAGTAAGCATTAGAAAAATCTACAGCTGACTTTGTTTTCAATTTCTTGAACTTTCTTTTATGTTTATTGGTTCTATATTCAACCCAAATTGAATGATATTTTGTAGGTTGACCTACAAAATAAGGAAAAATCTTTTGACCTGATTTCCTCTCACTCTTTGCAAGAGACAAATTAATCGAATCACATTTATTGTTTGTTTCACATAAATAAAGTGTTTTTACTTTAAATCCATGCCTATGGTGACTCCAGTGTTTCTTATTTCTGTTCTTAATTAAGAAACGAGGACGAATCAACGTTTTTTCTAGCAAACTATTATTTCTTACTCCATCAAATTCTAATAACTCGGTCACATCTACATTAATTGGAAAACGGTTCTTATCCGCAAAAACGGGGGATGACAATAAAATAAAAACACTAATGATTAGTAAGAAAAACTTTTTTTGAAACATATTAGACATAAACACTCCTTGTTAATCTAAATTGATATTGATTGAAATTACTTATAAATACAATACGCCCCCCCCATAATCACTGTCAATCATTTATTTCCATTATATTATTATTTTATGAGGAATATTCGCACAACACTAAAGATACCAGTTCCCTATTAATTAGAGTCATTTAGCGATTAATATCCCTGCTATTAAGCATTTATTCATTCTCTTCGCTTATACTCACTTTAATTAATTTTGGGGCTGACCCAGATAACTAAGTCATATCCTCTTTAACCCATTGTTTCAATTGCTTTAATTGAGACTTTGGGTCACTGTTGTTAAAACGCCATTCACACTCCTTCAAAAAGAGGTGAAAAT
>Ga0209633_10001513_pt1 | contig 23753 bp, 20 predicted proteins | sample Cruoilmetagenom1_FD_187290 | JGI IMG/M metagenome (GOLD analysis project Ga0209633, IMG submission 187290) | Oil polluted marine microbial communities from Coal Oil Point, Santa Barbara, California, USA - Sample 1 (SPAdes) (version 2) | ecosystem: Environmental > Aquatic > Marine > Oil seeps ...
CAACGTCCAGGTCTATATCTATGACATCGGCGAGAAAGCCGCCTTCGATGCGTTGTGGGCGGACTGGATCGGCGACGAGCCCGCGCACTGGCCGATGCGGTCCTGCGTTCAGGTCACCTTCGCCGGCGGCAACAAGATCGAGTTGATCGCGGTCGCCGCGCGCGCCGACCCGGCCGGCTGAGCGCTCAGGCCACGCCGAGCTGCTCGGCGAGCGCGGCGAAGAGCGGGCTCTCCGGCTGGCCGAACTCGCCGATGATCGAGAAGTGATCGGCCTCCTCGCGCTCGAAGGCCGAAACCGCTGCGCCGGCCGCCCGGCAGCGCGCGGCGTAGTCATTGGATTGCGCCTTGAAGGCATCCGATTCGAGCCCGCCCCAGGACAGCAGCATCGCCAAGCCCGCCCGCGGCGGTGCACCCATCGGGCTGTTGCGGGCCGCCGCCTCGGCATCGAGCGAGAGCCAGTCGTTGGCGAAGGTCTGGCGCAGCGGCGCCAAATCGAACACGCCGCTGACGGCGCAAGCCGTCTTGACCACGTCGCCAGGCAGGCCCATCGCGCCCTGCCAGCCATCGGCCGCCAGCATACCGGTCAGATGCCCGCCGGCGGAGTTGCCCGCGACATGGATCCGTTCAGGGTCGCTGCCGAGCCGGGCGGCGTTGGCATGGAACCAGGCGAGCGCCGCGCGGGCATCGGCGACGATGTCGTCCATCGTCACATCCGGCGCCAGGCGATAGCCCACCGGCACCCAGGCGACGCCGCGCGCGCGCCAGGCTGCCGCCGGAAAGCGCCGCGTCTCCTTGCTGCCCGCTCGCCAATAGCCACCATGAAAAAACATGAGCGCGGGCGCCGCATCGTCCGCGGCGACGGCAAAGACGTCGAGCGCTTGGCGCGGCTCGGCCCCATAGGCCAGACCGAGTTGCACGTCGGGGAGCGCTGCGGCCGCTGCGCTCATGTCCGCGTAGCGTGCCTGAACCGCCTCCACGTTCGGGACCCGCGATTCGATTTCGTATTCCTGGTTCAAGTCCATCGGTGACATGCGCGCCTCCGCCGTTTGCAATCGTGTGGTCGTTCGGAGCGGTTATCCGATCATAGCAAAGCCCGTGGTAATTGCCGCCAGGGCACGGCGAATTCGGCGTCGAGCCGGCCCCGATGCGCGCCGCCCATGAGCGATCTCTATCCTCATTATCGCACTTGGCTAGGCGTTTCGTGCCGCCAGCACGGCTTTGACGAGGTCCTCGGGAACGTCGTCATCGAGATGATCGCGGTCTTGCCCGAGGGCGCCCTTCGCCAGTTCAAGGGAGGCCCGGTAGGCCGCCAGGTAGTCCCGGCATTCGCGGCATACCTTGAGATGAAACTCAAACACCGACTTCTGTCGCGGCGGCAGGTCGTCTTCCAGATAGGCCAGGATGAAGGTTTCGAACTCGGTGCACGTGATCATCAGCGGCAGTTTGAAGAACATGCCGTGCAATCGCCTGCGCAGCGAGGGTTGTGGAGCCGTCATAGGTCTTGCCCTCTTAGAAAGGGTTCCAGCAGTTTTTTCAGTCCCGATCGTGCGCGATGCAGTCTCACCTTCACATTGCTTTCGCTGAGCTCGAGCATTTCCGCGACTTCCGATGTGCTCAACTCTTCGATGTCACGGAGCAGCAAAACGATACGGTAGATATCCGGCATTCCGTTGATCAACGAGAGCACGGTCTGCGTGGTCTGGGACTGAACCAGCAGCGATTCGGGGTTCTCCAGCGTCACCCAGGGGTCTTCCAGCCGACAATCGCTGGCATCGAACACCGGCAGAAGATCGTCGATCGACTTCTCCTGCAGACGGTTCCGCGCCCGCAAGGTCATCAGCGCCTGATTGATCACAATCCGGTGCATCCAGGTGCGTAAACTTGACTGACCTTTGAAACCGTCCAAGTTCTTGAAGACGTTCATGAAGGCCGCTTGAACGCAATCTTCAGCAAGGGATCGATCCCGGACGATCCGGCGCGCGCTCGCCAGCATCCAACCGATGTTCTCGCGGACGAACCTATCCGTGGACGGTCCGTCGCCCCGCTTGAGATCGGATATCATGTCGCGATCGGGCTGCTGATCACTTCCGGTTTCGCTGCGCGAGCGCATCTGCATTTTGTCGTGCCCACGCCTAATCGCGATCAAGCCTCGAAGCACTGTACGGGAAAGCCAACCTGCCCGCCGCGCATTGTAACCTTTGTCGTCATTCGAGCATCTCAACTAATTCGAAACACTGCCACCAGGGGACAGGACGGGGTTCATGATAACGGGTTTGTTGATCGTTGCCGGCTTTACGGCGGTGTTCACGATGGTGGCGAAGCGGTTGGCCAGCACCATGGTGACCGCGCCAATGGTTTTCCTGGCATTGGGCCTGGCGCTTTCCACGACCGGACTGCTGCCCCAAAAGGAGGCCGAGCACGGCCTCCATCTGGTTGCGGAGATCGCCCTTGTAATCCTGCTGTTCCTGGACGCGGCGCAGACCGATTTGTCCGCTTTGCGCGAACGTCACGTGTGGCCGGTGAGGATGCTGCTCCTGGGGCTGCCGGCCGCCATTCTGCTGGGCACGCTTGCCGCCTTTGCGTTTCTGCCCGGCTGGCCGCTGGTGGCGGTTGCGCTGGTGGCTTCGATACTGGCGCCGACCGATGCCGCGCTTGGCCAGGCCGTTATCACCAACCCCTTGGTACCCGACCGGGTCAGGCGGGCATTGACCGTGGAAAGCGGCCTCAATGACGGGCTTGCCCTGCCAGCCATCCTTTTGTTCGCCAGCCTCGCGGCGGTAGCGATGGACGGCGCGCAGACCAATTGGGTTGTCTTTGGCATCAAACAGCTGGGGCTTGGCCCATTGGTGGGGATCGCGGTCGGCATCGTCGGCGGGAAACTGCTGCTGCTCGCCCACCGGCACGATCTGACCTCGGATACGTTCGAAGGTATCGGCGCGCTGGCGCTTGCCGGCACCGCCTATCTGGGCGCCACCCAGATTGGCGGCAATGGCTTTATTGCCGCGTTCGTGGCGGGGCTCTGCTTTGGCAATGTCGTCAAGGGGCGCTGCAAATTCATCTATGAGTTCACCGAGAGCGAAGGCCAGTTCCTGACCTGGGCCGCATTCTTCCTGTTGGGGCTCGCGCTTGTGCCCGACGCGCTGCGGAACCTGACACCGACCAATCTGGCGATCATCCTGATCAGCCTGTTTGTGGTTCGTCCCTTGGCGATCTGGCTCTCGCTCATCGGAACCGATGCCTCGCCCCTGACGCGTATTTTCTTTGGCTGGTTCGGGCCGCGCGGATTGGCAACGGCGCTGTTTGCGCTGCTCATATTGCCGAAAATCAGCCACGATCTCGCCGAGCCGATTTTGGCGATCGCGATCAACGCGGTTTGGATCAGCGCGCTGTTGCACGGATTGACCGCGACGCCCGCTGCCCGCTGGTACGCGGCCAAGGTCGGCGCCATGGGCGATTGCCCGGAAACCGAACCCATCGCTGCTTCGGCCAAGCCGCTCGTCACAATTGGAAACACGTTTCCTGAAAATCGGAGCTCGCAGGATCAATGAAAAATGTATCGGTAGCCAAGTTCGACGAATTGCAGGATCGAAATCCCGAATACGCGCTGGTCGGCGAGGTCGACCTGGTTGTCGTGCGAATTGATGACGAAGTGTCTGTTTTCTATGGCCGATGCCTTCACCGCGGCGCGCTGATGTCCGACGGATTTGTCCGCGGCGATAACCTGGTCTGCGGGGTTCACGATTGGGATTACCGTCTCGACACGGGCGTATCGGAATATGCCAACACGGAGGCGTTGCCCAAGTTCTCCTCGTGGCTCGAAGACGGCGAGGTCCATGTCGACGCGGACGAAATCGCCGAATGGGCAAAGGCGCACCCGCAACCCTTCAATCGCGACGGCTATCTTGGCCTCTACGCAGATACGGCTCACGGAACGACCGAGGAGCCGTACAACGCGCTGATCCAGAAATATGCACGCGACGGGCTCTCCACGACCGGGCATCACGGCGAGGTGGCAGCGATGGGCGTCCCGCGCGATCAGCTGCCCTCGTGGGACGACATCCAGATCGTAACAGCACAACTGCATCGCCCGCCTTTGCTCGACGACCACGAGATCGGGACCGACGTCGTCATCGGTCCGAATGCACAAAAGCCGCTGAGGCTGGCGATACCGCTCTTCGTCTCTGACATGAGCTTCGGCGCTTTGTCGGAGCCTGCGAAGGTTGCGCTCGCGCGTGGCGCCGAGCTTGCCGGGACCGGCATTTGTTCCGGTGAGGGCGGCATGCTGCCGGAGGAGCAGCAAGCCAATTCGCGCTATTTCTACGAGCTGGCGTCCGGACGGTTCGGCTTCGATTGGGCGAAGCTGTCAAAGGTCCAGGCATTCCATTTCAAGGGCGGGCAAGGCGCCAAGACTGGAACCGGCGGCCATTTGCCCGGCCCCAAAGTCCAGGGCAAGATCGCCGAGGTGCGCGGGTTGGCCGAGGGCGAGCCGGCGATCTCGCCGCCGCGCTTTCCCGATTGGACGCAAACCAGCCAGATCCGCGACTTCGCCGACCAGGTCCGCGATCGCACCGGCGGCATCCCGATTGGCTACAAGCTGTCCGCCCAGCACATCGAGAAAGATATCGATGCGGCGCTGGAGGTTGGTGTCGACTACGTCATTCTGGATGGCCGCGGCGGCGGCACGGGCGCGGCGCCGATCATCTTCCGGGACAACATTTCGGTCCCGACCATCCCCGCACTCGCACGCGCACGCCGGCATCTGGACCGCCTGGACTGCGGCGATATCACGTTGATCATCACCGGTGGGCTGCGCAAACCCGCCGATTTCATCAAGGCCCTGGCGCTTGGCGCCGATGCGATAGCCGTCTCCAACGCGGCCATGCAGGCCATTGGCTGTATCGCCATGCGGGCCTGCCACACCAACAATTGTCCGGTCGGCATCGCCACGCAGAAGCCGCACCTGATGAGCCGGCTGGTTGTCGAAAAATCGGCCAACCAGCTGAAGAACTTCTTCGAGGCATCGGTCGAGCTCATGCAGGTCATGGCGCGGGCCTGCGGCCACGATCATCTGACCAAATTCACGATCGACGATTTGACGGCGTGGAAAAAGGACATCGCGGAGTTGTCGGGCGTGGCCTATGGCGGCGTGTCATGAGCAAAGCCAACGGCGGGAGCACAATGGACACTGAAAATCTTGATTGGATCAACGTCGGGCGCGTCGAAGACCTGGCCGAAGGCCGGGTCAAAACCGTCACGGCGCGAACCGTTTCGATATGCCTTTCCCATTTCGATGGACAGTGGGCGGCAATGGACAATCACTGTCCCCACCAGGGCGGCCCGCTCGGCGAGGGGTCGATCGAAACCGGCGCCGACGGGAAATGCTGGATCCGCTGTCCCTGGCATGGCTGGGACTTCGATCCGCTCACCGGGGCGCCCCCCGGCGGGCATGCAGATAGCGGCCAAACGCTCTACCCGGTTGAGATCCGTGACGGTGGAATTTTCCTTGGCCTGGAAGCGGAGCCGGCCCGTGCCCGCACGGTCACCGACCTGATGGCCGAGACCATGGTCAATTGGGGTGTCAAACGGGTGTTCGGCATTGTCGGGCACTCCAATCTGGGGCTCTCTGACGCCATTCGAATGCGCGTGCTGGACGGCGAGTTGGGCTATATCGGCGTGCGCCACGAGGGGGCCGCGGCGTTTGCGGCTTCGGCTTACGGCAAATTGACTGGCAAGCCCGCCGCCTGCTTGACGATTGCCGGTCCCGGCGCAACCAACCTCTTAACCGGGCTGTGGGATGCCAAGGTCGACCGGGCGCCGGTGTTGGCCCTGACGGGACAGGTACAGACCCAGGTGTTTGGTCCAGGGGCCTTTCAAGACATCGACTTGAAATCCGCCTTCGACGCTGTAACGCGCTTCTCGCAGCCGGTCTTGAGCACGTCGAACCATGCCGAGTTGATGTCGCTCGCCTGCAAGACGGCAATCGTTGAGCGCGATGTCTCGCACCTGATCTTCCCCGACGACATTCAAACGCTCCCCAGCGATGCCAAAGCTGGAGCGGTGGATGGCCGGATGGCGGGTTCGGTTGTCGTTCCGTCGGATGAAGATCTTGAGAAGGCGGCGGCGATGATCGGCGGCGCCAGACGTCCGATTGTCATCGTCGGGCACGGCGCTATCGCGGCCCGGGACGCCATTATCGAATTCGCCGAAAAACTTGGCGCGCCGGTTTTGACGACCTTCAAGGCGAAGGGATTGATCGCCGATGCGCATCCCAACGCGGCGGGCGTTCTGGGGCGGTCGGGCACACCGATCGCAAGCTGGTTGATGAACGAAACCGATTTGATCATCGCCCTCGGCACGTCCTTTTCCAATCACACCGGCATCGAGCGCTCGAAACCGATCATCCAGGTTGATTTCGAGCGCCTGCAGCTCGGTAAATTTCATCCGGTGGCGCTGCCGATCTGGGGCGAGATCGGAGCTTTCTGCGCGGCCATCGCGCCGCGAATTTCGCGATCGGGCGAGGCTCACGATCAGGTCGGTGAATTGGCCGAGCGCTGGCGCATCTGGCGGGCGGAAAAGAAATCACGCCTTGCCGAGCAACGGGATCGCGGCATTCATTCGGCGGCAATATTCGGCGTCCTTTCAGATGTATGTCCGGACGATGCCGTGATCGCCGTCGATGTCGGCAACAACACCTATTCGTTCGGCCGCTATTTCGAGACCAAGGGCCAGCGGGTTCTCATGTCCGGCTATCTCGGCTCCATCGGCTTTGCCTTTCCCGCCGCGATGGGCGCCTGGTCTGCAACGCAAGACTTTGCGGAATTCGCCGGGCGCAAGAGCATCTCGATCTCCGGCGATGGCGGATTCGGCCAGTATCCGATGGATTTCACGACCGCCGTCAAATACGGAATGGACATCACCCATATCCTTCTAAACAACGGCGAGCTTGGAAAGATTTCCAAGGAGCAGCGGGCCGGTGAATGGCCGGTTTGGGAAACCGACCTTCACAATCCGTCCTTTGCCGCATTCGCAAAGCTGTGCGGCGGGCATGGCAAACGCGTCACCGAAGCCGACGCCCTGAAAGATGCAATCGTCGAAGCGCTGGCGCATGAGGGCCCGGCATTGGTCGAGGTCATGACCGATGCGGAACTCGTTTAGATCCGTGCAAATTGTTGGCAAGAATCGATGGGAACAAAAACAATGGGCGACCTAGACAACCTCCGGCGGATTGCGCCGGCGAGATTGAATACGGCACGCGATCTGGCACATAAGGCCGTTCAATTGGTGACAAAGGCGGCCCGGGCGAACCTCGCCGCGGCTCCCGACGACAGTCACTCCAACCTCGGCTGGGACGGCAAACGCGGCGCGTTCCGCTCCCAGCCGATAGTTGGCAGGAACGGCACAATCGTTAGCGGATTTGCGGTCTCCGCCTTCGAGCTGATTGTCATCGGCGACGGCCGCGAAATCGCAACACACAAGCTGGCCGGCGTTGCTGACGCGGATGCAGCCGAATGGTTGGATATACAACTTGCCGATGCCGGCCTTGAGCCTACGAACGCGACGACGCTGCCCTACGATCTGCCGGCATCGGTCGAGCGGATCGACACCTACGCGCTCGACGGCGTTGGCGAAGCCCTGGAGGTTCTGGCGTCATGGTACACGCTTGCCGATGAAGTCCTGGAGGCTTCGGCCGAGAAGCTCAACGACGTCCACCCCGGACCGAGCGCTGTACGTTGCTGGCCGCATCATTTCGACATCGCGACCTATATCAGCCTCGAAGATGGCGATTTTGAAACCGCGCGCGGCATTGGGATCGGCATGTCACCGGGCGATGACACCTATGGCGAGCCGTATTTCTATATCAACCCGTGGCCGCATCTCAGCCCCGATGCTTTGCCCCAACTTCCGGCGCCGGGTCATTGGCACACGCAAGGCTTTGTCGGTGCGATCGCAACCGCAAGTGAGGTTCTGTCCCTGTCGGATATCGACAAGGACCTTCCCCGCTTTGCCGACGCCGCGGTTGCGATCGGCCGCACGATGCTTGGGGCATAGCCCGTATATGGCTGCGGCACTGACGATCGCGGTGTTGTTCAGTTTCTCGTTCGTTGTCGTGCGTATTGCGGCAGTCGCAATGCGCATCACCGGATTGGCGGAAAATGTCGCCCGATTTCAATGTATTTCGGCGCTAACAGGCGCCGGGTTCACCACGTCGGAATCCGAGATGATCGTGAACTATCCGATCCGTCGTCGGATCATCGTCGCGCTTATGGTTCTCGGCAATATGGGTTTGGTTTCAACCGCCGCGACGTTGATCGTCTCTTTCGCCGCCATTGAGCCGAACTCGACTGCGGTTGTTGGCCAGGCGCTGCTTTTCATAGTGGCGATCGGGCTAACTCTGCTCGTCATGTTGAACAAGACGGTCGACCGGGTGATGTGTGCTTTCGTCGGGTTTGTTCTTCGAAAGACTACGTCGCTTGGAAAGCAACGGTTCCAGCGCCTGCTTCAACTTGGCGATGGATACAGCGTTGCCGAGCATGCTTTCCGCGGCGACCATGACGTAACGATCGGCGATCTTCCGCCCTCGTTTCGCCGGTTATCGCTTCTGGCGCTTCGTGGAGATGCCGGAATTTCTTTTGAGCGGTTGTCCGATGCCCAGGCGGTTTCGCCCGCTGACGTCCTGATCTGCTACGGAAGCGACGCCGCGCATGAAGCCTTCGAGGATTCGTTGGCCTGACGTGCGGCCCTGTTCGACACGAAATCGTTATCGGTTTGCCGGGCACGCGAGGTCTCGTGCTCGCGTATTTCTCCACGTCAACTTCCGATTAACGTTAATGCCGTAGCGTAGCCTGAAATCATCCCCGTGCGACGGACAGGATCGATCAATGGAGATTCTCCCCCCGATCACCGAGTTCACTTCACGTAAGAAGCAGACTGAGATGAGCCTGCAGGACTACCTGCAGGGATGCCGCCACGACAAAGGCTACTATGCAAGCGCCTCCGAGCGCATGATCGCCGCAATCGGCGAGCCTGAGCTGGTCGATACCAGCAAGGATACGCGGCTCGGCCGCATCTTCCTCAACCGAACGCTAAAACGCTATCCCGCCTTCAAGGACTTCTACGGGATGGAAGACACTATGGAGCGCATCGTCGGCTTTTTCCGACACGCCGCCCAGGGTCTTGAGGAAAGAAAGCAAATTCTCTACCTGCTCGGTCCGGTTGGTGGCGGTAAATCTTCGATTGCCGAGCGTCTCAAGAAACTCATGGAAAATCAGCCGATCTACGTTCTCAAGGCCGGAGACGAGATCAGCCCGCTTTTCGAATCGCCCCTCGGGCTGTTCGACCCCGAGCAGGTCGGCCCCCTGCTCGAGGACAAATACGGCATCCCGCAGCGGCGTCTCACGGGCCTGGCATCGCCCTGGGCGATCAAGCGTCTCGACGATTTCGACGGCGATGTCTCCCGCTTCACCGTTGTGAAGATGATGCCATCGAAGCTCCGGCAGATCGGGGTCGCCAAGACCGAGCCGGGCGACGAGAACAACCAGGACATCTCCGCGCTGGTCGGAAAGGTCGATATCCGCAAGCTGGAGGCATTCAGCCAGGATGACCCCGACGCCTATAGTTATTCAGGCGGCCTCAATCGCACCACGCAGGGCATGCTCGAGTTCGTCGAGATGTTCAAGGCCCCGATCAAGGTCCTGCACCCGCTGCTGACCGCGACCCAGGAAAGCAACTATGTCAGCACCGACGGTGTCGGCGCCTTTCCGTATCAGGGGATCGTTCTGGCGCATTCCAACGAAGCGGAATGGCAGCAGTTCAAGAACAACAAGAACAACGAAGCGTTTCTCGACCGGATCAGCGTAGTCAAGGTCCCCTATTGCCTGCGCGTGTCGGAAGAAACGCAGATTTACCAGAAGCTGCTCGACGGCAGCGAGCTCGGCGATGCACCGTGCGCGCCCGAAGTCCTCAAGATGCTCGCCGGCTTCTGTATTCTGACCCGCCTGCGCGAGCACGAGAACTCGACGCTTTACTCCAAGCTACGGGTCTACGACGGCGAGAACCTGAAGGATACCGACCCCAAGGCAAAGTCGATGCAGGAGTACCGCGAAACCGCGGGCATCGACGAAGGCATGTCGGGCGTCAGCACCCGGTTCGCCTTCAAGGTGCTGTCCGAGACCTTCAACCACGACACCGAAGAGATTTCCGCCGACCCCGTCCATCTGATGTACGTGCTCGAGCAGGCCGTCAAGCGCGAGCAATTCCAGCAGGAGACCGAGGACAAGTATCTCGAGTTTCTCAAGTCCGAGCTGGCGCCGCGCTACGCCGAATTCATCGGCCATGAGATCCAGAAGGCTTATCTGGAATCCTATACCGAGTACGGCCAGAACCTGTTCGACCGATACATCGCCTATGCGGATGCCTGGATCGAGGAACAGGATTACAAGGACCCCGACACCGGGCAGATCTACGATCGCGAGGTGCTGGACGCCGAGCTCTCCAAGGTCGAGAAGCCGGCCGGTATCGCAAACCCCAAGGACTTCCGAAACGAGGTGGTCAAGTTCGCGCTGCGCACGCGCGCCCAGAACAAGGGCAAGAACCCGTCCTGGACCAGCTACGAGAAGCTGCGCGAAGTCATCGAGAAGCGCATGTTCAGCCAGGTCGAAGAGCTGCTTCCGGTGATCAGCTTCGGCACCAAGAAGGACACGAAGACGGACAAGCAGCACACCGAGTTTGTCGAGCGCCTTACCGAACGGGGCTATACCGAACGGCAGGTGCGCCGGATGGTCGAATGGTACATGCGCGTCAACAAGGCAGGCGGCTAACGGTCGCGAATGCGCCATGTTCCACCTCATAGATCGCCGTCTGAACCCGAAGGACAAGAGCCTTGGCAACCGCCAACGCTTCCTGCGACGGGCGCGGGCGCAGATCAAAGAGGCGGTCAACCGGACCGTCAGTGAGCGCAAGGTTGCCGACGTCGCCGGCGGCGAGACGGTTTCGATCCCCTCCAAGGGCATTGCCGAGCCGCGCCTGCGTCATGATGCGAACAGCGGGCGCCGTGAAGGCGTGCTCCCCGGCAACAAGGAATTCCTGACCGGCGACAAGATCCCAAAGCCCCAAGGGGGCGGTGGGCAAGGCAATGGCAAGGAAGGCGCGGCCGAGGGTTCGGGCGACGACGAGTTCGAGTTCGCGTTGTCGCGGGAGGAGTTCCTCGAACTGTTCTTCGAGGACCTCGAGCTACCCGACCTGGTCAAGACCGACCTCAATGAGATCTATGCCGAAAAGTCGCGGCCGGCGGGATTTACGACCTCCGGGTCGCCCTCTGCCATCGACGTCAGGCGGACCATGCGCAACGGCCTCGGCCGGCGGCTGGCGCTCATGCGCCCACGGCTGCGCGAGCTGGAAGCGCTCGAGGCCGAGGTCGCCGAGCTGGAAAGCCGCAATCCCGCAAGCGAGACCGATCGCGATCGCTTGGCGGTGCTGAGGAAGCAGGTCGAGGGGATCAAGCGCAAACGGCGGGCGGTGCCCTTCATCGATCCCATCGACGTGCGCTTCCGCCACCGCCAGCCGCAACCGGAGCCCAACACCAAGGCGGTCATGTTTTGCCTCATGGACGTGTCAGGCTCGATGGGGGAGCGGGAAAAGGACCTGGCAAAACGGTTTTTCATACTGCTCTACCTGTTCCTGCAGCGCCGCTACGAGCACATCGACATCGTGTTCATCCGCCACACTCACGAGGCGCAGGAGGTCGACGAGGACACCTTCTTCCATAGCCGCGAGACCGGCGGCACCGTCGTCAGCACCGCACTCGACGAGATGCTCAAGATCGTGAGGGCGCGGTATCCCAACAAGGAATGGAACATCTATGCCGCCCAGGCCTCCGATGGCGAAAACTACAGCGGCGATTCGGAGCGATGCGTCACCATGCTCAACAATGAGCTCATGCCGCTGTGCCAGTACTACGCCTATGTCGAGATCCTCGACGAGCGCGAGACCGGGCTGTTCATGAACCCGGGCACCGGAGCCGCCCTGTGGCGCAACTACCAGGAGGTCAGCGGCGACTGGCCCAATTTCGCAATGAAGCGCGTCGCCTCGCCGGGCGATATCTATCCGGTCTTCCGCGAGCTGTTTGCCAAACAAGACGGAAAAAACTGATGAGCAGCGCGGAGGCGGCCCAGAGAGAGGCGGAGACCGGCCCGTCAAGCGGCCGCAAATACCTGTTCGAAGGGTCCGATTGGGACTTCGACACCCTGCGACGAACCTACGATGCCATTGCGGAGGTGGCACTCGACGATCTGGGCCTCGACATCTACGCCAATCAGATCGAGATCATCTCCTCCGAACAAATGCTCGACGCCTACGCCTCGCACGGTATGCCGCTCATGTACCGGCACTGGTCGTTCGGCAAGCAGTTCGTCCGCGAGGAGCGGCTCTACCGCAAGGGTTACAGCGGCCTCGCATACGAGATCGTCATCAATTCCGATCCCTGCATCAGCTACAACATGGAAGAGAACACCATGGCGATGCAGACCCTGGTGATGGCGCATGCGGCTTTCGGCCACAACCACTTCTTCAAGAACAACTACCTGTTCCGCCAATGGACCGACGCCGAAGGCATCCTCGACTACCTGAACTTCGCCAAGGGCTACATTGCCGAGTGTGAGGAAAAGCACGGGGTCGTGGCCGTCGAGGAACTGCTCGACAGCGCCCATGCCCTGATGGATCAGGGGGTGTTCCGCTATGGTCGCCGGCCCAAGCTCAATCTGCGCGAGCAGCTGAAGCGTGAACGCGAGCGCCGCGACTACGAAGACCGCACATTCAACGATCTATGGCGCACGGTGCCCGGCAACGGCGCCGGCGACAAACCCGAAGAGACCGACGAAGACCTCGCCGAACGCAAGAAACGGCTGAAGCTGCCCGAAGAAAACCTGCTCTACTTCCTGGAGAAGAACAGCCCGGCTCTTGAACCGTGGCAGCGCGAGATCGTCCGTATCGTCCGCAATATCGCGCAGTATTTCTACCCGCAGAAGCAGACCAAGGTGATGAATGAAGGCTGCGCCACCTTCGTTCACCACTACATCACCAACGCGATGCACGAGAGGGGCCTGCTGACCGACGGGGCGATGCTGGAGATCCTGCACAGCCATGCCAACGTCTTGCGCCAGCCGGAGTTCGACGACCCGCAATACCGGGGCATCAATCCATATGCGCTTGGTTTCGCCATGATGGCGGATATCCGGCGCATCTGCAGCGAGCCCGAGGACGAGGATCGGGAATGGTTCCCAGAGATTGCCGGCCGCCGCGATTGGCGGGGCGCGCTCAAAGAGGCCTGGGCGAATTTTCGCGACGAATCCTTCATCCGGCAATATCTGAGCCCACGCCTGATCCGCGATTTGCGGCTGTTCGTGCTTGGCAACGATACGACCAAATCGCACTGCAAGGTGGGCAGTATCCACGACGAACGGGGCTATCACGGCGTGCGCGAAAGCCTCGCCCAGTCGTACGATCTTGCGGTTATCGAGCCCGACATCCAGGTTGTCGACGTCGACCTGCGCGGCGACCGGGTCCTGCACCTGCACCACACGATGCGCGACGATGTTCGCCTTCACGACAGCGCCATGGCCGAGGTGCTTGCCCACGTTCGCCGGCTTTGGGGCTATGACGTGTGCCTGACCGGGGCCGATGCGCAGTCTGACAAAACGTCCTACAACGCCTCGACCGTCCGTTCGGATAAGGACGCAGAGGAATAAGGCCGCCGAAATCCAGCGCCGGTTTCGACCTCTCCGGCAGGGCTGCGAACGACCGGGATAGCCGCCGGGGCGCCGGAAGCCGGGCAGGGGCGAGCCTGGGCGGCCATTCAGCGATGCCAAACAGCTTGCCGGTCCGGCGTCACACAACCAAGGCCGTCGGCTGACATGTGACGCGAGCTGACATGTGACGCGATCTGACACGTGGCGCAATGTGCGACGGGCCCGTATGGCCAGCGACGGGGTGACGCGCCTGCTTGCCGCAATCCCAGCCGCCGCTGCGGTCTGAATTGGGTGCTGATGGCAATGCCGGTTGTTGCTCAGGGCGATACCCGAAGCCGAACCACCATACAAAAAGGCCTAGCGAATTTCCGCTAAGCCTTTGAAAAGATTGGCGCGCCCCGGAGGATTCGAACCCCCAACCTCCTGATCCGTAGTCAGGTGCTCTATCCAGTTGAGCTAGGGGCGCCCAATTTTGTAATGCGGCGTTCTTCAGTTGCCGCCATTGTCGATGCCTATGCCATAGATCATGCCCTGTAACCAAGCAGCGCAGGCGCCGGACACTACTCCACACCTCTCTCGCAGGCAAGGTTCCGTGCCTGCTTCGCGGTCTTGTCAGCCACCCGGCTTTGGACGGCTGAATATCGTTGCGCGCGAACGGGCACGGCCATATGGTCGCCGTCGTAGCACGGGGTCAAGAACCTGGGCCGGCAGCCCTCGCGGCAGTGTTGCCATCCGCTTTGCAAGGTCTCAGCACACAAGGTTTCAGCACATGGGGGCCGTGACCGCAGGGATCAACCCCGTAGGCCGAGACGACCGCGGATTGTCAACCGTGCAACGAATCCGTCCAGTCACCAGAATACGGGGCCGGTCGCTGTTGGCGCCGCTGGCGCTGTTGCTCGCCGGCCTCGCGCTCGCCGGTTGCTCGACCGGCGATGCGGTCGTGTTCAAGGCGCTCGCGGGCGAAATGCCGGGCGAGAAGGGCACGATTCCGCCCAATTTGGCGAGCGGGCCGATCGGGGTCGGGCCGCCGGCGCTCGGCCGGACACGCTTCCGCAAGGATCGCAAGCTCGAGCGACCAGGCAAAAGTTCGGCCAAGCGTCCGGCGACGAAAAAGCCGCCGACGACGAGTGCCGCGGCGGCTGCGCTGGCGCGCCGAAACGATGCCTTGCTGGCGCAGATCTTCCGCCAGGACGACGAGCTGCAGCGTATCCGCCGCTCGGTCGCGCTTCACCATCAGGCCTATCGGAAGGCGGTTGGCGGCTTCGGCCTGGCCAAGGAGCGGCGGCTGCCGGAGAACAATCCGGCCTATCGGACCAATATGGCCGAGGCGCGTGGCCGGCTCGGCCGCGTGAACGGCGATCTGCTCAAGCTCAATGCGCTGGCCGCGCGCGTCAACGCGACGGCATCGCAAACTTCCCGGCTGCTGGCCGCCCTGCGCACGGGTCGGGCGCGGACCGGTGACCGCGCGGCGCGGCGCGAGCTCGCGGCGCTGGAGCCGATCGTCATGCAAACCGACGCCTTGCCGCGGAAAATGCTGGCGGCGATCCAGGCCGATATCAACCAGCAGAGCGCCTATACCCGGGACCAGAGCCGTGGGCTCGACATGCTTGCCGAGGCGGTCGCCGGCGATGCCGGCAGGCCGAGCGCACGGGTGCGGCCTTTGGAGGCGGAAAGCCTTGAGGAGGCCTTGCGTCCGGGCGCGGGCGCCGCTGGCAGGCAGGGCGCGACCGCGCGCGCCGGCCGTTCGGCGCGGCCGCTGGTGCGCATCCGATTCACCCGGCCCGATGTCGACTACAAAGGCGCGCTTTATCGCGCGCTCCAGGCCACCCTCAAGCAACGGCCCGATCTTGCCTTCGAGGTGGTCGGCGTGGCGCCCAGCAAAGCCGGTCAGGCCGGGGTGCTCAGCCGCGCCCAGGAGGTCCGTTTCGCCATGGCCGATATGGGCGTGCCGCCGGACCGGGTGACCGTCAGCACCGAGACCAGCGGCACGGCGAAATCCGACGAGGTGCGGATCTTCGTGCGTTAGGCGTGCCCGCCGGCACGCCGGGATTTCCCCGCCGCTTACCGGCCGGTGTAATCCGGCTTGCGCTTCTCCAGGAACGAGGCGACGGCCTCGCTGTAATCCTCCGAGCGTTGGGCCAGCGCGAACTGGTCGCGGTCCATGGCGCTCAAGGCCTCGGCGAGCGGATGGGCGGCGCGCTCGATGCCTTGCTTGATCATGCGCACCGGCACCGGCGGCAGCTTGGCGATCCGCTCGGCCATCGCGCGCGCGGCATCGAGGGCGCCGCCATCGGCGGCGATCTCGTCGATCAAGCCCCAGTCGAGCGCGGTCTTGGCGTCAAGCTGTTCGGCCAGGATCAGCAGGCGCTTGGCGCGGGCCGGGCCAACCAGCGCGGTCATGCGCGGCACCGAGCCCCAGCTCATATTCATGCCGCGCTCGATCTCCGGGGCATAGAACTTCGCATCGCTTGAGGCCACGCGCAGGTCGAGCGCGGCGGCCAGCGCCACCCCGCCGCCGACGCACCAGCCTTCCACCGCGGCGATGGTCAGCGGCTCGAGCCGCATCCAGGCCTCGCACATGTCGCGGCCGGCGCGCAGACGGTGGCGCTGTTCGGCGAGCCCCGCCTCGGCCACCGCCATGGTCTCCGGGTCGCGCAGATCGAGGCCGAGAGTGAAGCGCCGCGCCTGACCGGTCAGTACGATCGCCGAAAGCGCGGGGTCGCGCGCGAGTTCCAGCGCGGCGGCCTGCAAAGCGTCCATGACCGCGAACGACAGCGCGTTGGCCTTGTCGCCGCGGTCGAATCGAACGACGGCCACACGGCCGCCTTTTTCAATGGTGACGAAGTCTGCGGTCATGGGCGCGCGCTCCTGGTGCGGTGGATCGGCGGGCCCGGCCATTGTCCTCCGCGGGCCCCGCGCTGTCACGCACGGGGCCGCAAGGCATTCAAGCGTCCTACATACAGCGCACGGTCATGCTGCGCCGGATGCCGGTGATGTAATAGGTCTTGGTAAGCGGGATCTGGCCGATCTGATCGACCGAACGCAGGATGGTATAGCCCTGCGGACAGGCGCGCCCCGCATTCAGCTTGCACAGGTTGAAGTCGTTGAAGATGCCGTTGCACTGGACGTAGTAGGCACCCTTGGCGTCGGCCGTCTCGAGCCGCGTGGTCTTGGTGGTGATGCCACACCCGCCGAGGGTGAGGGCAACGCCGGCAAGCCCCAGGATTGCTGCGACACGCAGTTTCATACCCTGACCTCCTGATGGAACGTTTTTTCTTTGGTCCTGGCATCCTAAGAGATCGCGGCCCGGCCTGGCCAGCATAGGGTTAAGAAATGGTTAACGGATCAAGGGGTTAGCTATGCTTTCCCTCTCCCGCAAGCGGGAGGGCGGAAGTCGCGCGAACGAGCAGGCGACCCTAGTAACCTACTGCCGCGCCGTCGCTGCGTGGATCGTTGGCGCCTTCGATGAGGCCAGAGGGGTGCAGCACGATGGCGCCGGCATGGCCCATCAGGTCGGTCAGCGGCGGTTGCAGATCGACCGCGTGCCCGGCCTTGCGCAGCGCCTTGATCACGCCGGGGTCGAAGCGGTCCTCGATGCGCAGCTCGACCTTGGGCGCGCCCCAGGTGCGGCCGAGCACCCAGCGCGGCGCGGTGATCGCCGGCTGCAGCTCCTGGCCGAACATCGCGTAGCGCGAATAGACGGCGGCCTGGCTCTGCGGCTGGCCCTCGCCGCCCATGGCGCCATAGACCATGACCCGGCCGTCATTGAGCAGCGCCAGCGCCGGATTGTTGGTGTGGAAGGGCAGCCGTCCGGGCCGGAGGTAGTTCTGTTGGTCCTCGCTGAGCGCGAACGAGCTGCCGCGGTTCTGCCACTGGATGCCGCTTTCCTCCAGCACCACGCCCGAGCCGAACTCCCAATAGATCGAATGGATGAACGAGACCGCGCGTCCCTGCCCGTCGACCGCGCCCAGCCAGACCGTATCGCCGGGCACCGCCGGGTCGGGCCAGGCCAGCGCCTTCTTCATGCTGATCGTGCGGACGCGGGCATCGAGGTTGGTGTCGTTCACGAAGTCGGCCGGATCGGCGCCCATATAGGCCGGGTCGGTGACATTGGCGTTGCGGATACGGATCGCCAGCTTGGTCGCCTCTACAAGGCCGTGGACGTGCTCGAAACCGTCGGCTTCCTCCACGCCCAGCCGGTCGAAGAGGCCGAGGATGACGAGCGAGGCGAGGCCCTGGCTCGGCGGCCGGACGTTGTAGACGTTGCCCGATTTCAGCTTGACCGTCAGCGGCTCGGTCTCCGTCGCCCGGTGCGCGGCTAGATCGCCCGCGGTCACCGGGCTGCCGGCGCGCGCGAGATCGGCGGCGATGGTGTGCGCCAGCGTGCCGCGATAAAAATCGTCGAAGCCGACCTGGGCCAGCCGCAACAATGTGCGAGCCAGCGCCGGCTGCTTGAAGGTGTCGCCCGGATCGGGCGCGGCTCCGTTGGCAAGAAAAAGCTTCGCCCAGCCCGGCACGTCTTGCAGCTCGTCACGCTTTTCCACCGTCAGGTGGTGCTGGCCGCCGGTCACCGGAAAGCCTTCCTCGGCATGCCAGATCGCATCCTCCAGCAGTCGGCCGATCGTCATGTGCCCGCCCCATTCCGCGCTGATCGCGAGCGCCGCCTGCCAGCCGGAAATTGTGCCGGCGACCGTGTTGGCGGCGAGCGGCCCGCGGCTCGGAATGACCTCGACGCCGTGCGAACGGTAATACGCCTCGTCGACAGCCTGGCCCGCGGCCCCCACCGCGGTGATCGCGCGCGGCGGGCGTTGATCCGGTGTGGAGATAAGCCAGAAGCCGTCGCCGCCCAGGCCGTTCATGTGCGGGTAGACCACCGAGATCGTCGCCGCGGCGGCGATCATCGCCTCGATCGCATTGCCGCCCTCGCGCAATACCCGCAAGCCGGCTTCGGCCGCCAGATGATGCGATGAGGTCACCATGCCGCGTCGCGTGCGTACGGTCTCGAACACTTGGAATCGCCCCCTTGCTGGCCCATCGCGGTTGTAGCGGCGTTCGCGCCCTAAATCCAATGCTGCATAGCGGTCACTGTTTGGCATGGCGTTGCCAATGCGTAGTCAACGCGTTGCCATTGCGTTGCCATTGCGTTGATTGCGCGCTTCACTCTAAATACCGGCGCTGCAATCTGGGGAGGTGAACAGGTGAGCGAAGAAGAGGCCAAGGCGCGCGGCAAGTTTTTTCCGGTCTCCTGGCAGGAGCTGCATCGCGACGCCAAGGCTCTGGCCTGGCGGCTGCTCGATCTCGGGCCCTGGGACGGCGTCGTTGCGGTGACCCGCGGCGGCCTGGTGCCGGCGGCGATCGTGGCGCGCGAGCTGGAGATCCGCGTCATCGAGACGGTCGGGGTCGCGAGCTACGACTACATGGATCAGGGCGAGCCCAGGATTTTGAAATCGCCGGCCACCGACAAGGGCGGGGCGGGCTGGCTGATCGTCGACGATCTGGTCGATACCGGCGCCACGGCGAAGGTGGTGCGCGATCTGCTGCCGCACGCGCATTTCGCCACCGTTTACGCCAAGCCCGCCGGCCGGCCGATGGTCGACAGCTTCATCACCGAGGTGAGCCAGGATACCTGGATCCATTTCCCCTGGGATACCGAGCCGCAATACGCCCAGCCGATCATCGAATCGCGGCCCAAGTCCTGAACCCGGGCCCGCAATGATCGTACGGTCGCCCACGAGCTTGTCGAATGGCGCCCATCCGGCGGACCTGGCGCAGAACTCCTGAACCATGACAGGATCGGACCGGCACGGCCCCGCACGTTTCCTCCTGCTCGCCTTTCTCACGTTTGCCTGGGGCTCGAACTGGCCGGCCATCAAGATAGCCGTCGGCGAGATGCCGATCTGGCAGTACCGGGCGGCCACGGCGCTGCTTGCCGGCGCGGTCGTGCTCGCCTATGCGCAGGCGCGCAAATACCCGCTTCGAGTGCCGCGCAGGCAATGGCTGGCGCTCGGCTTTGTCTCGCTCACCAACGTGACCATATGGCTTGTCCTCGTCGCCTATGGGGTCCGACTGGTTGAGAGCGGACAGGCCTCGCTTGTCGGGTTCACGGCCCCGCTTTGGGTCGTGGTGCTGGCGCGTATTTTCCTGGGCGAGCCCTTGTCGCCCCGCCGCCTGGGCGCGCTTGCGGTCGGGCTTGGCGGTATTCTGGTGCTGCTCTGGCCGTCGTTGGGCAGCTTTGGCGACCGGCCCTTGGGATTTCTGATGGTAATGTTGGCGGCGATGCTGTTCGGCGCCGGCACGATCGTCACGAAGCGCGTCGACTGGGCGGTTCCGCCGGCCAGCTTTGCGGGCTGGCATCTGCTGATCGGCGGAATACCGATCGCCGTCATCGCGGTTGTCCTGGAACCTTTCGCGCTCGACCAGGCCAGCATGACGGCATGGCTGGCCGCCGGCTACACGACGCTCATCGGCTTGATTCTGGCGTATATCACATGGTTCCGCGCCATGGAGTTGTTCGATGCCAGTGTCGCTTCGATCAGCACGCTTGCCGTTCCCGCCTTCGGCCTCCTCTCGGGCGCGGTGGTGTTGGGCGAGCCTCTCGGCTGGCGCGAGCTCGTCGCGCTGATGATGGTGCTTGGCGCGGTGGCGCTGGTGGTGATCGAGCCCTGGCGCGCGCGCCAATCCGACGCGTGACCATCTAGCAGCCCGCGGATGCGGTCATTTGTGATCATTCCGGATTGTCATCGCGGCGTGCGAATTCTACGGTGGGTTGATGGTTGATGGCCGGCCGGTCAAGTTATGAGCGATACCGAACGCGGAACCTTGCCCGTGGGCTTTGCCTTCCGGGGCTATGAGATCCGCGGCGCGCCGGCCGATGACGGCTACGCGCTCTATTATCCGGCGGCGCGCCATGGCGATCGGCTGGCGGTGACGATCGCGGAGTTCCTGCCGCGCGGGATCGCCCGGCGCACCGGTCAGTACGTCGAGCCCGAATTCGACCGCGAGGACCTCTTCGACGATCAGCGCGAGCGCTTCAGCCACGAGGCGCAGACGCTCGCCGCGGTGTCGCATGACAACGTCCTCGCGACGCTCGACCTGATCCGCTACGAAGGCACCTCTTACCGGGTCCAGACGCGGCGCGAGGGCACCACGCTTGCCGCCGTGATGGGCGCGGACGGAACGCTCAGCCAACGCGAGCTCTACCAGATCCTCGACCCGCTGTTGAGCGGGCTGGAAGCGATCCACGGCGCCGGCGCCGTCCATCACGCGATTGCACCGGATGCTGTTCTGTTCCTGCCCAACGGCGCGCTGTTGTGGACCGAAATGTCCGGGGCCCGTGTGTCATGCGCCCGTGCTTTGGCCGCTGAGGTCGGGGCCGGGGAAACAGGAGGGCCCAAGCTCACGCCCGATCCCTATCGAGCGCCGGAGTTGCTGGGCGAAGATGATGGCGCGGCCGGCCCGCTCGCCGACATTTATGGCCTCGCGGCGCTGTTCTATCGCCTGATTGCCGGCCGGCCGCCCCAGTCGGCGGACCAGCGCGTCACGGAAGATCAGACCTTGCCCACGGCCGACCAAGCGGCCGGACCGTACAACGAGCACTTCCTCGGCGCGGTCGATGCCGGGCTGGCCCTCGATGCGGCGGCCCGGCCGCAAAGCATCGACGACTGGCGGCCGATGTTCCGGCGCGAGCGCCGCAAGGTGCTGTGATGGTTGGCGCCAGCGGTTCGGGCAAAGAAGTTCCGCTCTGATGCTGGCCACGATCGGATGTCAGGGCGCGAGCGATAAATGCCTGAGCCCGAAGGACGGTTGCTGGGTTCGGTCCCGCATATGCCCCAACATCTAGTGGGTAACTTGTGCATAACCCCCTAGATACCCACAAACCGGTGATCCCGCTTCAGACCTTGGCGACCGGCACATTGTCGATCAGCCGCGTCTTGCCGAGGAAGGCGGCGGCGAGGATCCGGGCCGGTCTGCCGGCGAGCCGCTCGACCGGCGCCAGCGTCTCGGCATCGGCGACGGCGACATAGTCGACGGCATCGAAACCGGCCTCGATCAGCGCGGCCGCGGCGCTTGCCGTCGCCTCTGTTGCCGGGGCGCCCGCCGCCACCGCGCCAGCGACCTTGAGAAGCGCCCCGTTTAGAGCGGGCGCCACTTCGCGTTGTGCGGGGCTCAGATATTCGTTGCGCGAGGAGAGCGCCAGGCCGTCGGGCTCCCGCACGGTCGGCACGCCGACGATCGTGGTCGCGATGTCGAGGTCACGCGCCATGCGGGTGACGACGCGGAGCTGCTGGTAGTCCTTTTCGCCAAAATATGCGCGGTCGGTGCGGGCCTGGATCAGAAGCTTTGAGACGACGGTGGTAACGCCGGCGAAATGACCGGGGCGATGCGCGCCTTCGAGCCGCTCGGCGACGCCGGCGAGGGTGACGGTGGTGACGAAGCCGTCGGGATACATCTCCTCCACGGATGGCGCGAAGATGAGCTCGACGCCGAATGTCGCGAGCGCCGCTGCATCCTCGGCTTCGCGGCGGGGATAGCGGTCGAGGTCTTCGGCCGGGCCGAACTGGGCGGGGTTGACGAAGATCGATGCGACCGCGCGATCGCACTCCGCCTTAGCCGCGCGCGCCAAGGCGAGATGGCCGTCGTGCAGCGCGCCCATGGTCGGGATGAGGCCGACGCTGAGATCCTCGCCGCGCCATGCCGTCACCGCCGCGCGAAGCTCGGCGATGGTGCGGACGGTTTCGATGGCTGGCTTGGATGCCATGGCGCCACGTCGGCTCAAGCGCCGTCAGCGTTTGAGCGGCATCGCTGCTACCCCGCCGCGCGCTTCTTGGCCTTGCCGCCTTCCTTGGCGGTCATGCCGTAGGTGTGCTCCTCGGCAGGGAAGCGGCGGGCGCGGACGTCCGCCGCGTATTCGGCGGCGGCCGCGGAGATTGCATCGCCGATGGCCGCGAACTTCTTGGCGAATTTGGGCGTGAAGTCCGAGAACAACCCGATCACGTCTTCGGTGACCAGGATCTGGCCATCGCAGGCCGGCGAGGCACCGATACCGATCGTCGGGACCTCCAGCGCCTGGGTAATCGAGCGGCCGAGCGGCTCGATCACGCCCTCGACCACGACCGCGAAAGCGCCGGCCGCCTCGACCGCCTTGGCGTCGGCCATGATCTGGGCCGCGCTTTCCGGCGTGCGGCCTTGCGCCTTGAAGCCGCCGAGGCGGTTCACCGATTGCGGCATCAAGCCGACATGGCCAAGCACAGGCACGCCGCGCTCGGACAGAAAGGCGACGGTCTCGGCCATCTCCACGCCGCCTTCGAGTTTCACGCCCTGGCAGCGCGTCTCGCCCATCAGGCGGGCGGCGTTGCGGAAGGCCTGCTGGGGCGACTCCTGATACGAGCCGAACGGCATGTCGACGATGACGCAGGCGGTCGCCGACCCGCGCACCACGCTGGCGCCGTGGCCGACCATCATTTCCATGGTCACGCCGACGGTGCTGTCCATGCCGTAGAAGACCATGCCCAGCGAATCGCCCACCAGCAGCAGGTCGACATGCTCGTCGAGCAGCCTGGAGGTCTGGGCCGAGATCGAGGTCAGACAGACGATCGGCTCGCCGCCCTTGCGGGCGCGAATGTCGGGAATGGTGACGCGCTTGGTCCGGGTTTCCGCGCTCATCTCCGTCCTCCCAATATTGATGCTCACCCGTCGCCGGGGTCTTGGGCCGGAGCATAGCCGAATATGGTGCAGTGCACAATGGCAGGCGGGATTTCGAAGGAAAACCACAGAGACACAGGGGCACAGAGGCACAGAGGGGGTGCCGTGGACCCGGCAGCGTATGTCCTTCCCTCGGTATCTCTGTGGTGATCGAAAACGGGCGGGTTTGAAACCCGCCCTCGGAATAGTCGTATTGCGATCGGAAAGGCCTAGAGCATTGTCCGCTTAGTTTGAATCGGAATTGGGGGATTTCCAAGTTCATTGGGATGTGATTCAAGATGCCAGCTGGGGAAGGAGGCCAGCATGGCA